>ERZ791618.227-NODE-227-length-33062-cov-3.312146_pt1 | contig 33062 bp, 24 predicted proteins | sample MGYA00510059_ERZ791618 | MGnify/ENA primary metagenome ERZ791618 (study PRJEB30046, sample SAMN00715159) | human gut metagenome | study: EMG produced TPA metagenomics assembly of the A metagenome-wide association study of gut microbiota in type 2...
GGGTTTTTTCAAGCTTTTTCGGTCCGGCCGGCTCCCTCCTTCGGGGAAGGCGGCCGTTCTATTTTCCACAACGGAATCGGAAGCCATTGATAAAAAAGGCGTATTGGTGACAACTTTTCCGTCGCTCGTTGAATTTATTTTTTTCATGTTCCGCAAACTATAATTTTGACTTCGAACTTAAAATCAGATAAGCATTATGGAAACAACCAAGACGCTTCGCAAGTATGTAGCCCCCAGCATCGGGGTTTTGGACATCCGCATAGAGCGCGGATTCGGCGACTCTTTCCCGGGCGGCACCGTAGAACCTATGTCGTACAACGACGCAACGAACGACAGTTACTAATTAAAACCATCGAACTTATGAACCGCATAATCAATACCCTTGCCCTCGCAACGGCCGGACTGGTTCTCCTCTGCGGATGCTCCGCCGATCCTGCGACGGATGAAGCCGCTCCGGGAGGGAACGACGGAAAAACCGTCCCTGTCTCTTTCGCCGCCGAACTACCGGCAACCCGTGCGACGATCGAAATCGGCGACGACCGTTTCAACGGCGCCTGGGAGGTCGATATCGACAAACTCGGCATACACGCAACGCTGAACGGCGTCGCGCAAATCAACAAACCCTTCGTCTTTTCGAGCGAAGGCATTTTCAAAGGTGAACTCACTCCGGGAACCGGCGCCTGGACCTACCTGGCCTATTATCCCCACGGAGAGCAATCCCTGAACGGCACGTCGGCCACCATTCCTTTCGGCAATACCCGCATCCAGAAGGGCGGAACCTACAACAGCCTGTTCGACATTCTGATAGCACCCGCACAAACTACGGCCAATTCAGCGGAAGGCGTCGATGACAGCGGCGAAAGGATCCGCTTCAATATGCAGCGGCTGACGTCGATCCTGGATTTCGACCTGACCAATTCGACCTCCGACCCGATTCGCTGCGTGCTGCTGACGGCGGAAAGCGACGATTTCCTGTCGGCCAAATCCCTGAATTTCGACCTGGCACAAGGAGAGGCCGCCGCACCCGCACTCGACACGGAAGAACGGTCGAAGTCGATTTTGATAAACTTCGACGGCGGGTCTGCATCGGCCGCAGCTCAACTGGACGCCTTCTTCAATGTCCTGCCGGGCAATTACAACCTGAATCTGGACATCATCACCGCCACCAAACAGATGGCCTCCGTAAAGATCGACCGTACCGACAAGCCGTTCGAGGCGGGTGTCCTCTACAAGAAAGAGGTCGGCACGCTGACCCCTTCCGCCATTCCTGCCCCGTCGCTCGACTGGCCCGACCAGGACATCGACGCCACGCATGAAATCACGGTAGGGCCGGACCAGTCGCTCACCTACCCCGCAGCCATCGACATCACGGTACCGGGCGGTATCGCCGAACTGAAAGTCGAAATCGTTTCCGACGCCCTGAACTCGCTGGGGATACAAAACCTCGATCTGGTACACGAAACTTCGATCGCAGGAAGCATCCAATACAAAGACTTGGGTCTGAAATGCGGCACGGAGATCCAATATACGAAATCGACCGTATTCGACATCACCAAGCTCGTCCCGATGATTGCGATGCTCCCCGACGCAATCGGCAACCACGTATTCAAGGTGTCCGTTACCGACCTGGCCGGCCAAACGACCGTACAGGACCTGACCTTCCATTACGGCCAGGTAACGCTCGAAACCGCCGACCTGTGGCAAAATACCGCAACGCTGAAAATCGTCCCCTCCGCAACGGCCGCGAGCGCGACGCTCGAATACAAGCGCAGCACCGACGACGCCTGGCAGCAGGCGACCGTTTCCGACAACGGCGACGGCACTTTCACGGCCGCGATCGAGCCGACCTGGAGTTCATCGACCAACGAAATGGGTAAAACCGTTTACGAACCGGACTATGCCACCGGCGTTTTCGCAGGTACGACCTACGATTACCGCTTGAAGCTGGACGGTACAGAAAAGGAAACCGGACGTTTCACAACGGCCAAAGGCGATGTAATTCCCAACGCGGACATGTCGGAATGGAGTACTGTTTCCCGGGCAGGTCTGTCCGGAAGCAAAGACGTTCCCTACCCCAATAAAACCGGAGATTCTTTCTGGGACTGCGGCAATAACGGCATCACGACAGATTTGTGTTCTTCTACCACGGATAAATTCGGCGCAGCGGTACCCGCAGCGAAACTGCAGAGCAAAAATATGTTCGTCCTGGCTGCAGGCAATCTCTTTACCGGGAGTTTCAACTATGCCAGCATGACCGGTACGGTGAAATTCGGCAGCAAATACACCTACACGGCACGTCCCAAGGCTTTGCGCGTAAAATATCACGCCACGACCGGCGACATCGACATCGTGCGATCGCAAAATCCGGCCCCCGGTGTGGCAAAGGGCGATCCCGACAAATGCCGTATCTTCGTGGCGATCGTGGACTGGTCCCAGCCCCACACGGTCGTTTCGGGAACCGGCTCGACCACGGGAGCCTGGGATCCGGCCAACGGAGCGGACGTCGTATCGGAAGCAGGTAAAGTCGTCGGCTACGGCTCGATGTGGATCGATCAAAGCACCCCCGGCGATGCCTTGGTTTCTTCCGAAGACGCACTCAAAATCCATTGGTACGAAGAGAAAGCTCCGTCTCCCACAGGGAACTACACGATCGTGATCTCATGCGCCGCGAATGCCTACGGCGACTACATGACGGGCTACTCGAAAGCCTGCCTCTATGTCGATGACTTCGAATGGGTATATTAACTCCATTCCAGCGATATTCCGTCAAATACCTCCTTGGAATAAGGAGGTATTTGACGTTAATTCCACGCTGTTATCTCAAACAAAACGCCCGTAAAACCGGGGATTCGTGATGAACTTTACCCGTTTCGTTGAATTTATTTCCATTATAGAAAAAACCCGTTTATTTTTGTGAAAATTGTGAATATCATTCACTAACTGTCTTATGGCGAAAAAACATCGGATCCTTCTCCCTGTACTGGCGCTGCTTCTGATCGGCGCCTGCTCCCGCAACGAGGAAATCGAGCAGCCGACTTCTCCGTCCGGCGGAGTCGAAGTCGCCATTTTGTGCGACAACACGAAAGAACCGCAGGTTTACAGTCTGCCCGACGGTACCCGAACCTGGATCGACGACAACGACTGGGCTTCGACCCGCTGGGACAAAAATGACAAGATCGCCCTTTGGGCGACCGCCGACGGCAGCAACTATACGCTCAACGCCCAGAATTTCTCGCTGGCCTACTTCACCCCCAGCTATTCGACCGCCGTTTTCAATTCGACGGTCGCCGATATGCCGGCAGGAACCTATACCTACACGGCCGTCAGCCCGGTGCCCGAAAGCGTCAGCGGCACGCAGGTATCTTACCAAATTCCGGCAAAACAGACGGGCCGTTACGAGGGAAAATGGGATATTCTGGCCGCCGATCCATTGACCGCCGACGCGCTTCCCTTGTTCGAACAGTCCGACCAAATGCTCGAAACTCCACCGTCGCACGCGCTGCGCTTCCGTCACAAATGCCACGCACTGCGAATCGAAGTCCCTGCAGGCCGCAACATCTGGGGCGAACCGATCACACGCTGGTCATCGATTTCCCGACAGAAGTCGTCGGAACCGTTTCGTTCGACGCTGCCGATCCGTCGGCCCCAATGTCCCTGACCGAAGGCTCGAAGAGCATCACGCTCGATCTGAATACCCCGCTGACGGACGAAGCCGAAAACTATGCCTGGGCCTTCATCAACCCCACGACGGTAAGCGGCGACATCTCTTTTACGGCCTATACAGCAAACGGATACCGTTCCCACACGCTCTCCGTCCCGATCGACCGCGAAATGGCGGCAGGGCACATCACCCCCATTACCTTGACGATCCCGACCGAGTTGCCGGTAAGCTATGTCGATTTTTCGGTCACGGGCGACTCCTCGAATCTGGGTGAAGAGCCTTACAACCTGATCGTCAAAGCTCCCGAAGGAATGACTTTCCGCGACGGGACGACCGAGCAGACCTTCCCCATCGACGAATCCAACAAATACACGGTGGCTTTCTACGGCGACCTTTACGGCGATCTGCTGGCTCAACAACCGTTGCAGGTCAGCTTCGAAACCGAAAATGCCCTCGTGCCGCAAAATGTAAGCGTCGCTTCGTTCACTCCCGGCGAACATCTGCCGATCGCACTCAAAATCCCGTACCTTCTTTCGGAAGATTTCGACGATAAAACCGATTTCGAATACAAAACAGAAGCTACGACATCCAATCCGGACGGTATCTCTCTGTCGCAGTACGGCTTTGACGAGGGTTGGACGGGAACCCGTCTTCAGGTTTCGCAAAAGGCGATGCGTATTTCCGTCCGACACGAAACCGTAGCCCAGTATCCGGGACGGCTCGACACTCCGCCGCTCGCCTATATCAAACCCGGAAAAACCGTAAAGCTGAAAGTGACCTTCAATGCCAACAAGGACAACGACTATCTCTATTGCAGTTTCGGAACCCTCACGGATACGGCACCTAAAAAAGGTAACGACGGCCTCGAAAACACGCTGAAAGAACAGATCGACAACCTCAATACACTGAGCGGCGTATCGTTCGGAAATATTCAGGGAGTATGCACCTGCGAAGTTCCCGCAGCAACGAATGCAACGCGCCTGTCGTGGCTGACTCAGAGAACATACAACTTCACCGGCAACGGATGGGTATCGAGAACTTGGTATATGTACCTCGACAACATCCGCGTAACCATCGTAAAATAAACCTCCAAATCAATAACCCTATGAAAAAATACCTGTTGATTCTAACGACCCTTGCACTGTTGGGGGGGGGCTGCTCGAAAGAGGAAATCCCCGAAACGACAGACGGGGAGGGCTCGGTCGAATTCCGGACCACGACCTGCTCCGAGGTCGATTCGCAGACGACCCGGGCGCAAACGTCCCTGCCGGACAACTGCAAGCCGTCCGGCAACAGCTTCAAGCTGGTCGTAAAAGGCAAAGAAGGCACAGCGACAGCGGAATACCTCGCCGAATACACCACGCTCAGCGAATATACGGCCCCCTTCATGCCCAGCGGCGACTATACGGCGACGATCAGCTACGGCGATCCGCAGCAGGAGGGCAGCACGGCTTTCTGCTACCAGGGAGCGCTCGACTTTACGATACTCGCCCGCAAGACGATTCAAAAGACCATTACCGCCTCGCTCACGAACTCGGTAATCAGCCTCGAATGCGGCGAGTGGTTCAAGAAATACTATTCCGAAGCGCAATTCACCGTCCAGACCGAAGCGGGCAACAATTTCAGTTTCACCCACTCCTCTTCGCCCGACACTCCCATCTTCGTCAAGCCGGGAAGCAAACTTCTGCTCAAAGGTACGGCGGTGAAGGCGCAGAACGGCGTGAAAGTGGAATTCCCGCAGCAGCAGATCGGTGTCACGACGGCCCGCACCTGGCACAAAATCCGGATCGACGCTTCGCAGGCGGGACAGGGCAGCATCAGCATCCGACTGGACGATACGCTGACCGAAGTACCCCCGCAGGAAATCGAACTCAACCCCGAAGCATAACCCCGTATAAAATAAGCTAAAAACAGATCCTATGAAGACTTTTACCAAATATTTGCTCTTGCCGCTCTGCTGTCTTTTCATGGCGGCGGGATGCGGAAAAGACGATCTCCCGACGGGCGAACAACCGGAAGGACCCGGTTCGGAAACGGGTATCCTGAGCTTTGAGAACTGGGACCTGACCGTAGCGGACGACATGGAAATTTTGCCGACGGACAACGCTCCCGGCACCTCTTCGACGCGCAGCACGGTGGACGCACCGGACGATTATATCGTAAAGATTTACAATTCGAAAAAAGAACAGGTCGGCAGCTACACCTATGCTGAAATAAAGACCACGGGCAATATCGAATTACCGCAGGACAGCTATACCGTCACGGCGGAATCGCCCAATTACGCCAGCACACCCGACGTGGCGTGGGAAACGCCCGTCTATTACGGCGAAATTTCGGTCAACGTAATCAAAAAGCTCACGACCACGGTCAATAACCTGGTCTGCAAATTGGGAAATATCAAGGCGACGGTCGGACTTTCCGCCGATTTGGACAGCCTGTTCAAGCCGGACGACGAAACAGACAAACTCACCGTCACCCTTTCGATCCAGGACAATTCCCTGGTTTACGGACGCCCCGAAGCCACGGGCGAAACGCTCAAACCCGGTTTCTTCCGCGCAGTCGATACGGACAACACCCTGAAAATCGTCCTTTCCGGCCAATACAACAAAGCCGGCGAGGGAGAGCCGGCCTCCTACGTGCCGGTCAATTGGAGCCAGGAGATACAGAACGTCAAAGCCGGACAATGGCGCAAGATCAACATCAAGATCCTGCATGCCAGCGACGGCAACGTCCAATTCCAGGTTACGGTCGAAACATGGGTTTACGACGAGAAAATCGACGTGGATGTCATGTCTTCGTTCTATTCTTACGGCGAAGAGGAGATTCCCGACGAAGAAATTTCGGACGAGAACTCTCCGGCAGTAACCCTCGAAAACGGGGATATCGCCCAGCCCTACCCCATCACGACCAGCATGTTCGACTTCGACGTTCAGAGCTGCTCCCCGATGATTACGGCCGTCGTAACTCCTTACCAGGGTTCGACCGTTGCCTCGCTGGAGGTTGTCTTCGATTCGGACAACGCCCAGTTCCTGGAAGCTCTCGCAACGGCCGGCTACAGCAACAACACGGTAGCCCTCTGGCCGGGCGAAAATCCGGCCGGCGACTACTGCGTAGTCAAGCAAAGCGGCTCCGATCTGCTCGTCAAGGTCAATTACAACGGTATGAAAGGATTGTACGACCACACGGGCACCCATACCGCGAAGTTCATCGCCATCGACTCCGAAGGCCGTCGCTCCTACACGACAATGACCATCAAGGTCACCCACGACAGCGGCACCGCAGAGGGACCGAACATCTTCTGGAGCACCAATCCGGAAGGTACGGATATTGTCGATATCGACTCCCGCCACACGCTCACGGAGGAGGGTATGAACGTCTTCATCAACCTCGCCTCCGAGAGCGGAATAACCGGCCTGACGGTCGATATCATCAGCGATGCCCTCACCGCCGAAGTCCTCGAAAGCCTCGGTATCGGCTTGGAAGCGCATATGGATCTGGTCAATCCGGCTTCCGACAAAATGGACGAAGGACTCCACTCGTTAGGGTTTAAGACCAAAGACGAAATCGTCGGACAGAAAACCCTGCAATTCGACATTTCTCAGTTTATGACGATGCTCTATGCCGTAGCTCCGGGCAACACGGACTTCAAATTGACCGCAACGGATGCTTCGGGACAGAACATCAAGTCCATCATGCTCTATGTTCCCCAACAGTAAACCGAAACAGTGATGAAAAAGATTCTTAAATATATTTCGCTGCTTGCAGGCGTGGCCTTCCTGACCGCAGCCTGCTCGCAGAGCGACATCGACGGCAACGCCTCGGAAGAGATGGGAACCCTGCGCCTGAGCGTCAATATCGGCGGCTCGCGTGCCGACGCATACAACGCTCTGGATCGGAGTATCATGCGCGTCTATAAGATCGAAAACGGAGAAGAGAAGCTGATCCGCAAATACCAGCCGGCTACGGAAGCTCCGGGTGATTTCTACCTGGTGGCAGGGTCCTACCGTATCAAAGTGGAAGCAGGGGACCAGAGCCAGGCGACCTTCACCAACAAGAGTTATTACGGCGAATTGGACGTCGATATCGAACCCCAACAGACCGTCCTCAAAGAGGTAGTCTGCCCAACCACCAACATCGGCGTCAAAGTCGTCTTCGATCAGACGATTCTGGACAAAATGGATCCGGGATTCAAGGCTTACGTCAGCGCCATCGACACCTTCTCCAAAACGGAAGCTGAAAACGGCTCGGTACCGACGCTCAAATACACCGAGAACGCAACGGGTTATTACCTGCTGCCCGAAGATGTTCACAACCTGAGTTGGGGCTTTTACAGCTCGAGCACGGAGTTGGGTAGCGTTTCTAAAACCGGAGTCATTCCGACACCCGAAAGCGGCAATCTTTATACGCTGACATTCAAGTATTCGAAGACTCCGAACGGTTACCTGGGCATCACCGTACAGGTCGATCAGGACGGAGAGATCCACGAAGATCCCTTCATCTTCAGCCCGCAGCCGACGATCAAGGGCGACGGATTCGACATCAACTCGGTAATCGGATTCAACACGGACGACATTTCGTTCGCAGTATCCTCGGTACAGGCGCTTTCGGGCATCTCCATCAAGGCCAACGACGAAACGATCCAGGTGTTGAGCGACGGCGCGCTGCTTCCGGAAGCCGCAGCCAAAGGCATCAGCTACACCAAGACCGACGACAACAGCGGCAAACTCTCCCTCGGCGGAACCTTCTTCTCCACGTTCGCCGGCGGCATTCACGAAGTAGAATTTACGATGACCGACGTCGCACAAGCCGAAGGTACGGGCAAAGCCCGCATCGCAACACCCGGACTCACCGACCTGGCGGTGTACGACCTCTGGCTCAATACGGCCGATTTTCAGGTAATCGTCACCGATCCGGCGCTCACCAACGTCAAAGTACGTTACCGCGAACGCGAACGCCTGGCGGAGTCGCCTGCCTTCGGTGAGTGGAAGACCGTAACCGCCGTTGCGGGTGCCGACTATACCTATACGGCACAAGCCATCGACTTCGCCGCAGACCGCGATTACGAATACCAGTTGCTCATCAACGATGCGGAAACGGGCGAGATACACAATTTCTCGGCCGCAACGGGCATTCAGCTTCCCAATGCGGGATTCGAAACCTGGACGAACAGCAAAACCTGGTACCCCTGCTCGGCGGACGAAATCGGCTCGAACGGCATGGGTACAGGCTATACCGGATTCTGGGGTACGGGTAACCCCGGTGCCAATGCCGCCGGTATCGTGGTGACCGAACCCGCAGACGATCCCCGTCCGGGATCGACCGGGAGCAAGTCCGCCCTGCTCAAGACCCAGAGCGCTTTCGGCGTAATCGCTGCCGGCAACCTCTTCATCGGAGCCTTCGGCGGTGTTCACAACATCACCAAAGGCGATGTGTATATGGGTCGTCCGTTCACCTTCAACGCCCGTCCCAAAGCGATCACATTCTGGTACAAAGGGACGGTCGGGTCCGGCGACAAGGCCCGCTTCTTCGTCTGCATGGGCAAATGGAGCTCCTACCACAAGATCGACACGAACGACCAGAGCACCTTCTTCGATCCTTCCCAGGAAAGCCTGCCCGAAGGCCCCATCTACGGCCACGGGGACTGGCTCAACGATACCTCCCAAAGCGATTGGAAAAAGATCGTAATTCCCATCAAATACCGCAGTGATGAAAAGCCCAATTACCTGATGGTAACAGCCTCGGCGAGCTACCGCGGTGACTACATGGAAGGGAACAAGGAGAGCAGAATGTATATCGACGACATCGAATTTGTATATTGATTTTCATGCGAGGAACCGTCGCCATCCTGACACTGACACTGTCACTGTGTCTATGTTTTGCAAGCAATCAATCGCAGGCCGCTCCGGGACCTGCGATTGATTCGGCAATACCGCAACCCGATTCTTCGGAAACCGTGAACACGGGCTCCGAAAGCCCTCGGCCCGAACATCCGCTTCGGACCGATGCACAATCGCCTGCTCCGATGGAATCCGCCCCGGAGCGTAAGGCCGATCCTCGCGCAGAACGGGGCCTGACTTCCATGTCCAACCAGTTCGTCCCCCGGGGACAATGGATTTTCGGAGCCTCCGCCTCCTACTCTACCCACACGAACAAAGATTACACGTTTCTGGTAATCGAAGATATCAACTCAGACGGCTACACCTTCAAAGTCACCCCCCTGATCGCCTACGCGATCCGGGACAACATGGCTATCGGCGTCAAATTCATCTATTCCCGCTCATTGCTCCGCATAGATAGCGGCAGCATCAAACTGGGCAGCGACATCGACCTCGGTGTCGATTTCTACAACGCACTGCAACACAACTACTCCGGAGCTTTCATCTGGCGTCAGTACATCCCTCTGGGACAAAACAAGCGCTTCGCCCTGTTCAACGAAACCAGCCTGACATTGGGCGGCGGCCAGTCCCGGTTCGCTGCGGACTCCCCGATCCGGGGCACTTACGAAACCAATTTCTCCGCCTCGATCGGCATATCGCCCGGCCTGGTAGCCTTCGCCACCAACAACGTAGCTTTCGAAGTCAATGTCGGCGTAATGGGTCTTTCCTACACCCGGACACGCCAGGTACACAACCAGGTAACCGTCGGAAAGCGAACTTCGAGCCTGATGAATTTCAAAGTCAATATCCTGTCGATCGGGCTGGGTATATCTCTCTATCTATAACGCGGAAATACGATGAAACGACTGATTTTTACCATACTGATAGCCGTCGCAACGGTTTCCATGCTCCGAGCCCAGGAACCGACATCCCTGGAGGCAATTCCGTCTTCCCGCTTGCAGGACAGCCTCTACGCCACTCCGGTTCCGACGACCGTCCCTGTCATCGAGGAACTTCCGGCCCCGACGTTCTACGCCGATCTGAGCGACTCGTCCGCATCGATGCCGACCTCGGTTTCCCCGGTACGTCGGAAACAACGATTCCTGCCGATGAAACGGAGAATCGACCGTGAAATCAACAAAATCAAATTCGCCTATGCAGGTGAAATCGCCCTGGGCCTCACCGTATCTTACGGCACCCTCTCAAGCGACGACACGGACTACCTGCTGATCCTGGACAACCTGAATCTGAACGGCAGTATCTTCACCATCAACCCCTCTGTAGGCTACTTCTTCAAGGACAACATGTCGGCCGGCGTCCGTTTCGGATACACCAACATCAACGGAACGCTGGACACGGGCAATTTCAATCTGGGAGAGCAAAACGACGTCAATCTGGCCTTCAAAAACCTCCACCTGCAAAGCAGTGCACTGTCGGTCGGCCTCTATTTCCGCTCCTATGCGGGATTGGACAGCAAAGGACACTTCGGGCTTTTCGGTGAAGTAGATCTTTCGATGAAGACCGGTAATTCGGAGTTTACCTACGAAACCGAAGGCACCCTCAGAAGCACGTTCAGCGACGACCTGAAACTGTCGCTCGGGTTCAATCCGGGTCTGGCGGTTTACATCTTCCCGAACGTGTGCAGCACCGTTTCCTTCGGGCTGGGAGGTATCGAATACACCAAGATCAAGCAGAAAGATGCCAACGGCAACGAAATCGGCCAACGAACAGCTTCGAAAATGCGGTTCCGCCTCAACCTGCTCAATATCCGCATCGGCGTTACCGTTCATCTATGGAACAAGAAAGCCAACAAAGCATGATGAAACATTTCCGGCATATCCTTATCGGCACACTCCTGCTGCTGACCTCCTGCATCGAGAACTCAATTCCATATCCGGTCGTCACGCTGCAAATCCTCGGTGTCGAAGGCGAAGGCTTCACCTGTTCGCCCGAAGATATCAACACCCAGGAGCGGATCGTCACGCTCCATCTGGACGAACAAACCGACATATCCAACGTGAAGATAGACAAAATATCGGTCACTGAAAATGCCCGGTCTTCGAAACCCCTTTCGGGGACATTCGACCTGCGGACTCCGCTCTACCTCACCCTTTCGTTTTATCAGGATTACGAATGGACGATCGTAGCGGACCAGCAGATCGAACGTTATTTCGAAGTGGAATCGCAGATCGGCGCTGCGGAAATCGACGTCGATCAACTTACGGCGAAAGCATACGTTCCGGAAGGGACCGATTTGAGCGATCTCAAGGTCACGCGGCTGAAACTCGGTCCGGCAGACATCACCACGATGACACCTCCGATCGACGAGCTGACTTCGTTCGAATCGGTCCGCTACGTTTACGTCGCTTACCACGACTTCGAAGAGAAATGGTCGCTTTACGTCGAAGCTACCGATACCAAGGTACGCTTCACGCAGGTCGATGCCTGGAGCGGGGTCATCTGGGCCTATGCCGAAGGCAACAGCGCGGACGAACTGGGATTCCGTTATCGCAAGACCGGCGACGAGGCGTGGACCGAAGTCGATAAGGAGCAAATCAACATCTCGGGCGGTGCATTCGACACCTGTATCACGGGACTTACCCCGGAAACCCAATACGAAGTAGTCGCCTACTCCGGCAGCAACGAAACGGAAGTAGCAAGCGTCACGACCGAAGCAGCACCACAACTCCCGAACGGAGGTTTCGAAGAGTGGGAAACGATCGACAAAGTCGTCTATCCCTACCTGGCCGACGGCATTCACTTCTGGAATTCAGGCAACAAAGGCGCCAGCATCGGCAACGCTACTCCGACCGACAAGACGACGGACGTGCGTCCCGGCACATCGGGCATCTATGCCGCACAGCTTTCGTCGAAGCTCGCAGGTCTGGTCGGCGTTTACAAATTGGCCGCCGGCAATCTCTTTACAGGCATATTCTACGGAATCCGAAATCTCACGCACGGTATCGTCTGCTTCGGACAACCTTTCGAAGCCCGTCCGACGGCTCTGCACGGCTGGTTCAAATACAACCAGGGAATGCTGACCAACGTGGGCAGCACCCAGCCGCCGGGGATGAACCTCAAGGTCGGCGATCCCGACAACGGCATGATCTACATCGCCGTCGGCACCTGGACCCCGGAAGAGTACGGCATCTCGCAGGGAGAACAGTTCGGATCGGCCGAAAACCCGATTGCGATCGACACCCGCAACCCCAGTTCGTTCTTCGATCCGACGAGTCCGGCCGTAATCGGCTACGGACAACTGCCGCTCACCGCCAGCTACTCCGAATGGCAGGAGTTTACCATACCGCTGAAGTACGTGGCGACAGACCGCAAACCGACCCATATCGTCGTCGTCTGCTCGGCTTCCCGTTGGGGCGACTATTTCATCGGAAGCACCTCGAGCGTGCTCGTCGTCGATGACCTCGAACTGATTTACGACCGGCTGGACAAAACCGGTGAATAGGTATATTCGCCGTCAGACTATCCCTCCGATCGGATACGAACGACGAAAACCAAACGCTGAATCCGCAGCGCTTTCCAACAAAAAAGCAGGGAATCACTCCCTGCTTTTTTGTTCTGTTATCGGACTTACCCTCTCGGCGCCCTCCGGATCAGAGCTGCGCGATCCGGCAATACTTATTATAACGATTCATTACGTCCTGCACGAAAGCCCGCGTCTGACGGTAGCCGGTAAATTTGCCGCACTTCACGACCTCGTGCTGGTAATAGGCGGGATCGGACTTGAGTTCCAGGTAGCGGAGCACCACCTCCCAGGAATTGGGGTCTTCGCCGTTCACACGGGCCAGCCGCCGGGCATCATTGACATGACCGATTCCACCGTTGTAGCAGGCCAGGATCAGGCTCATTCGGTCTTTCTCGGAAATTCCCGCCGGCAGGTCGAGCGTCGAATCGATCCGATTCCACACTTTATTGGCCAGCAATACATTGGTTTCCGGATCGAGCAAGGCTTCTTCCGAGGCTACGTCGAACTGCCGGGCCACTGCAGGCATGATCTGCATCAGCCCCCTCGCTCCACGGCGGGAAACTATATCGGCTTTGAAACGCGACTCGTGATAGGCAATAGCACTCATCAGGCGCCAGTCGTTCCCCTCCCGCTCGCTGATATTCCGAATTACGTGATCGTAGGGAGAGATCACATACCGGGCTTCCATTTTCTCCTCCAGGGTAATCCCCGCTTCGGACGACGTCGAAAAATCGGCGTTGAATCCGTAAAAAGTGGTCTGTAATGTTAAAAATACGAAAATTAAACAGGTTTTCTTTAACATAAAACTTGCTTTTGCAGGCAGCTTCCTGTGCCGTACAGTACGCTAATCATAGAAACCCCACGAGATACCCATCTTAAACATGCCCGGATTGAGCGGGTACTTCGCAATCGCGAAATATTCGCCGTTTCCGAACAAGCCCCGGTTGATATGCTGATATTTCAGGAATATCCGCATTCTCTTCCACTTGCCCATCAGGAAAAGATCCAGGTAGGGGTAATTCCCCACCTCGATTTCCCGCTGATTGAAGAACTCCGAGAGCGCAGGATTGTAGCCGGGCGCATAGTAGCGCGTATTGAAATGGCCATCGACACCGAACTGCACCCGGAGCACGTCGCGCACCGCCCAAAACTCGTAATAATACGAGAGGAAGGCGCTGACGAGCGGAACGGGTATGACACTATGATTCGTACTCCACTGCAACAAAACCTTATGGTCCAAATGAAGTCCGGCGATCCGGAAATCTTTGCGGGCGTACACGCTCGTCACGCTGACGCTTCCGTTGTCCTGCGCTATCTGGCTGTCGGCACCGTAATAAATCTTATCGGTGACAATGCCTTGCCACACACCGACCTCAAACGCATAATCGGGGACACGGAAAGCAACTTCGAAACGAGTTTCATTCTCCTTGCGCAAAGGAGTCAACCACACGTAGTGGTTAGAGAATAGATTCTCCTGCCAGTAATCCGGCGAACGCGTTTCCATACGGAAACGCCCTTCGAGAATCAGGGGACGTTTGCGGATATATCCCGTCAGCGCCAGATTGGCGCCGAACGAAACGTCACCGCCGCGATATCCCGACGGGTAGAACTTGGCGTCAGCTCCCCAATCGACATATTTCTTGATCTTTCCTTCGACCGATCCATATACGAAGTAACTGCTTTTCCCCACCTTCTCGTACTTACCGTTCAGGTAGGAATCCAGCCTGAACTGCGAATAGGTGTGCAGGTCGAGTCCTACACCTCCGTTCACCGTACCGACCACACCGTTGCGATCCCAGGGCTGCGCCTGAATGAACACCCGGTTGGAAATCACCCGCTCATAGATCGAGTCGCGCGTCTGCGTGGGATTGATAAACCAGTTCTTGTAATATTCGAGATCGCGTGCCGGAACGAAATTACCTTTATCATCCCGTTCGTAACGGTCGTCGGTATAGGTTCCCCGAACATCCTTATAAACCTTGCTCCAGGAGTTGTACTCGAACGAATGACCGATGAATACGGCCGGCAGATTGGCGATCGAAAAGTCGCTTTCGGTAACCGGCAGCAACGGAATACCGTACGACTGTTCGACGAAAAACGCATTGTTGCGGTATATGTTGGTAGCCTGCGAGCTCGTCAGTCTCATCGGCACGCCCGACGGCATTTCGAAAGTCGTATCCCGGATCGCCCATTCACCCACCACGCCGCCGTTCTCACGTGTTTCTATGTGGTTGTTGATGAATCCGGCATGCACCGAATAACGCTTTCCCGTGTGCGAAACGGCAACCGAAAGGTTGTGGTTCTTGGTACGGGACCACTCGTAAAGGCCCTTGGTGCCGCGCGACCGATAATTGACGTTGAAGCCCGTAGTCGGCGAAATATTATGCCCCAGCGTCAGGCTGAAATTCTCCTCCCGGAACTTCTTCTGTCCAGACTCAAGGTACATGAAGTGAAAATACGGCCGTTTGAGGTTGTAGAAGGGGACGTTTTCCATGCGATAGGTATAGACATCGAACCCTTCGGCAAAAGAGAAGTTGCGGTATTGAGGCCGTTCGAAGTAGTTGTACGGTAACGAAGCCTGTCCCAACGCACCCACGGCAGCATGGCCGACGCCTTCCTTATAAAACGGGTAGTCGATGCGGAAAGTGGCGAGCGTGGTATCGAGCGGATTGATATGCACCTGGTTGTAGTCCCGCGAGATCGTCCACGAAAAGTTGGGCAGCGCACGGATCGAATCGTTGAAAAAATAGGATTCGAGAGGCTTTCGAATCCGCTTTTTCTTGGTCGAATCGGTCGGCATGGCGGGTTGTTCCTCGCCGTTCTGCGTCTGGAACGGGTTGCTGCCGAGCATATTGTTCGGATTATTCGGGTCGTTCGGATTCTGATTGTTCTGATTTCGCAGGATCGCGCTGGCGTCGAATTGAGCGGATGCCTCCAACGTCGGAAAGGCCAACAGCCCTCCCCACAGCAAAATCCACAGAATTTTTTTCAACACCTTCGGAAACATCGGAATACGTACGCGCAAATCGCGGCAAAGATAGTAAAAAATCAGGCTTTCGGTGCTTTATCGGGATTTCCCGAGTGCATGCAGAGCCAGCGAACCGCCGACACGACGATATATAAAACGATAATTACCGGGATAGCGTATGTACGAAGTATAATTATCAACACGATACTCGCCAGCAGAAAGAGGTATCGCACCTCGTTTCCGCGCCAACCGAAGCCGTGGAACTTGAGAGCGAACATGCGGATCGGAGAAACGAGGAGCAGGGAGGTCAGCACGGCGATCAGCAACACCCCGTCCGAAGAGAGAGCGAGCATTCCCTGCTGCCACAGCATGCCGAGCGAAGCGCAGAGAAGCGATCCGGCGGGCGTCGGAAGTCCGCAGAATTCGACCGTCTGCGTTTCGTCGATGTTGAACTTGGCCAGACGCAGCGCAGAAAACGCCGCCAGGACGAACACGCCATACCCGAGCTTCCAGGCCTCCGGCAGCCAGCAAGGTTCGGTCTGCAGGCAAACCTGCCAGAGCACTGCGGCAGGAGCCAGTCCCGAAGTAATGACATCCGCCAACGAATCGAGCTGCACCCCGATCGCCGAAGGCGAATGCAACAGACGGGCCACGAAACCATCGAAAAAATCGAACACGATTCCCGCGACTATCAGCCAGAAAGCGAGCGTCAAATCATTGTACATCAGTGCTGCCACGACGGCAAACGACCCGCAGAGCAGATTCATGAGGGTCAATAAATTCGGTATCGTGAAAAGTCGTATCCGCATTTGTAAAAGAATTAGTCCACCTATTAATTAGGCAAATATAGGAAAAATCCATCGGTTACACGCACACGACCGTCATAAAATGCACATCGGGAAAATTATCGGAAGCTATTTTCCCCCTCGACATCCATATTTTTTAATTAAAATTTGCATAAAAGAAAAATTAAATATATCTTTATTTTTGTAAAAGATTGCGCTATTAGTAAAAATGTACTACGGATAAATTTTCAGGAGGTGCGGAAAATACGATACAACACCTAATCATTAGAACCTTATTTACAAACCTTAACCAAAAACATGTATGAAAAAATTTAATTTGTTGATGGCGCTTATGATGGTATTCGCACTATCGTTTGCCGCTTGTAATGATGATGAAGAGCAAATTCCCCCTACCGATGGTGGTAATTTGACTTTCGAGGTAACGGTTGGCGAGATTACCTCATCCTCCATTGCCTACACTGTAACTCCCTCCGACCTTAAGGCCGAGTACCTGTGCATATTGGCCGATGCCAAAACAGTCGAGTCGTTTACTCGCGATGAATTTCTCGTGGAGGCCATCTTGGAGGAGCTTAAGGCTGAAGCCGGCGCACAGGGCAAGACTTTAGCAGAGTATATGCCTGAAATCGTTGATAAGGGGGCTATCACTAATGGCAAGTTCTCGAATCTGTCCCCGGCGTCCAAATACTACATCATCCTGTTCGGAGTAGATCCGGCCAACGGATATAAGGCTAACTCTGACGTAGTTAAGAAAGACGTTACGACTGAAGAGTTCCAGGATCTCAACATAACATTCGAGGTTGAGACGACTGTGGACGGCAACTCTGCAACATTCAAAATCACCCCTTCGAACAACGATGACGTGTGGTACTTCACCACTCTTCCCAAAGCCACTTACGACGCATACACCGATCCTGCCGGTCAATACAAGATGGAAACACGGCAATTCATGCTCTTCTGTCTCCAGCAGGAAATCGAAGCCCGGCGTCAGCAAGGCATGTCGGATACTGAAATTATGAATGCGATCTTCCACAAGGGGGCTTTGGAACTCGAAGGCAAGGGACTTACCGCCAACACGGAGTATATCAACCAAATCGCAGGCTTTATCATAACTCCGGAAGGTCAGGTGACCATCGCTACCGATGTTACAACAACCACCTATACCACCGGTAATGCCCAGGCCCAAGATTTTACTTTCGAAATTACCGTTGGTGAGGTCGAGGCTATGAATGCCGCTATCAAGATCGTTCCGACAGATGAAACCGCTACCTTCTGCTGGATGGTGGCTCCGTGGGATGGGCAGAAGACAGCTACGGAGGTTATGGACGACATCGTAGCACAATATGGCAACTTTATGAACAACGGAGCCATGCTATATAAAGGCGTTCAGGATTACACGGGCGGCCCCGGCAGCCCGTATAAATACAAACTCGATGCTGCCGATACCGACTACTACGTCATTGCCTTCGGCTATGCCGGCGGTGTAACTACAGCCCCTGTGATGGAGACTTTCCGCTCCCTTGCGGCTCCGGATCCGGAATCGACCACCTTCCAGATAACTGCTTCCGACATTTCCCCTTATGGTTTCTCTGCAGAGGTAACACCATCCGAGACTACCACATACTATACGGTGGGATTCATGCCAACAGAAGAGTTTAAGACTTTGGATTTTGACCAACTTACCGCAGATATAAACGCAAATTTCGACGAGATGTTCGCAATGTCACAGATGTTTGATCCTAACACTACTGTTGCTCAAGTTCTTAGTACATATTATTATAAAGGTGTTTTCACTGTCGATGCTTCAGAATTGACTCCTGAAACAGCTTGCTCCGGCTTTGTAGCAGCACTCTCTGCAGAAACAGGCCATGTTGTCAAAATTCACAAGTTTGAAAACATCGCAACTACCGGCAAACTCGGCAACATTAATCCTTCCATTGAGCTTATCGGCTACTGGTCAGGAGACGACGAGGCCGGTCAAATCTTTGGGCAACCAGACGCAACGAGAGGTAAAGCTATCACTGTCGTCAAGTATAGCGGCTTCAATAGCGCACGGAAACTATTTGCACTAATGTGGTATGACGAAATGACAAATGTCGATCAATACCCTGATGCATCCCTTTGGAGTCAGTTGAAAGCAAATTGGCTGGAAATCGATCAGTCACAGCCGTACTCATTCTATGTTGTTGAATGGGAGACTCCGCAGACAGCATTTGCCTATGCAGAAGATAACGATGGCAACCCGGGTACTTTTGGTCGTCTCTTCACTCGCGCAACCGCAGAGAACAAGGGTAATATTCAGGATTTGATCGATCTTGTTGAGAAGCTCAACGCGACATCGAAGAGTTCTTTTACACTACCCAAGTCCGGTATAATCGGCAAGAATACCGGTATTACACGCAATGACAAGAATATTAAAGCAAATACTCCTGTCGCAAACGTAGTCAAGAACGAGGTAGAAGTTGTTGAGCCCAAGCCATTCGCATCATCTTACAATGTGTCATACGTGCGGCCTTTCTATTTGTAATTTTATATAGAACTGAATGTTTGATAGTTCGTCTGGCGGGTTCGCCAGACGAACTATTTTCTGTATGAACGGTCAATACAAATACAATATGTATGCTATTTATCCCTAATCCGACAAATCATACTATATTTGTAAAAGCGTAAGAACACGTCCCTGAAAACTGCAAATACACCGTTTTCTTCTCGGCTCGCACTGTATTTAATCGTAAAAATTCATCGATTATCCCCACGAATCGAATCGTCATCCTCGGGGCCACTTCCGGCATCGGACTGGAGATCGCAAAACTGTATATCGCGGCCGGCGGGCAGGTCGTCGCGGCAGACGGGAACCCCCTTACAGAGTTGATCCGCCGATACTATCCCGACGCCAAAACCATCGCCTCCGTCCTGCCCGAAGCACACGCCACGATCGACCCCGACACGGTGGACGACGCCCGGAAGCTGATCGATATCGACCTGGGCATAATCGACGGTTGTTTCGGTGTGGCGGAAAACGGCGCGGTATGGATCCGGCAGGACATCCGCCACAAAGCCCTCTATTTCGGTGCCACGGCCCTGATGATCCTCATCCCGCGCGATGCGCTGGTCGATACGATGCACGAGGCTCTCGCCCGACCGGAATTGGACGACTTCGAATACGGATGCTTCATGTCCGGACCGTCGAAAACCGCAGATATCGAACAGGCCCTGGTCTTCGGGGCGCACGGTCCGATGTCGGTCACCGTCGTACTGCGGTAAACCGCATCTCTCGACTCCACATCCACTATCCGGCACTTTTTCCCAAGTGCCGGATAGTTCGTTGTACGATTCGTCCGTATCATCCGTAAAATTTCCCTGGCCGACAAATATCCGCATTTCAAAAACATACCGAACAATATTTAATTTTCATCCGAGAATAATTTTAGCTATCTTTGTCTAATGGATCGATCCGGCGATGCCGGCCGTAAATTCCGAAATCATTCAAAAACAAACCGCAGCAACAACTCATCATGGACAAACATACCTATTGCGTCATCATGGCCGGCGGCATCGGCAGCCGCTTCTGGCCCCAAAACCGCCAATCCAAGCCCAAGCAATTCCTCGACATCCTCGGCACCGGCAAGTCGTTTATACGCATGACGTACGAGCGTTTCGAAAAACTGGCTCCGGCTGAAAATTTCCTGGTCGTGACCAACGCCCGCTACAAAGACCTCGTGCTGGAACAAATCCCGGAACTCGGGCCGGAACAGGTACTCTGCGAACCCGTCGGACGCAACACGGCTCCCTGCATCTGTTATGCAGCCTACGGACTGCAGAAGCGCGATCCGGGAGCGAAGATGATCGTCACCCCGGCGGATCACCTGATCCTCAACGAGGAGGATTTCCGCGCCATCATCGGCGAATGCCTCGACTTCATCGACGACCGGGCGGCTCTGATGACCGTCGGCATCAAGCCCACCCGTCCGGAAACGGGCTACGGCTATATCCAGGTATCAGACGACCGGACCATCAGCAAGGTCAAGTGTTTCACCGAAAAACCCAACCTGGAGCTGGCGCAGACGTTCCTGCAATGCGGCGAATTTCTCTGGAACTCCGGCATCTTCGTCTGGAAAGTCGGCGACATCATCGAAGCGGTGCGCACCTACCTGCCCGAGCACCACGCCCTCTTCTCGGACATCCAGCCGGTATTGGGCACTTCAGAAGAAGCGGAAGCCATCGCCCGAGTATTCTCCGAATGCCGCTCCATCTCGATCGACTACGGCGTGATGGAGAAGGCGAACAACGTCTATGTACGCCGCGGAGAGTTCGGCTGGAGCGACGTGGGGACCTGGGGCTCGCTCTACCAGCACGCCCGCAAGGACCGTTACGCCAACGCCAAACCCGAGAAGGGATGTTATACGGACGAAAATACCCGCAGTTGCATCGTCTCCCTCCCGGAAGGCAAAGTAGCCGTCATCAACGGCCTGAAGGAGTACATCGTGGTGGATACGGAGGACGTGCTGCTGATCTGTCCGCGCAGCGAGGAACAGAACATCAAGAAGTTCATCGACGAAGTGAAATACAACGAAGGCGACAAACATATTTAAGGGCCACAACATTTCCGCTCCGACGCGGGATTCCGGAGCCGCCGGGATTTCCGAAAAGGTAAATGCCCCTCGCCGGGTTTCCCATCGACAAGCGTTCCGCTCTTCTTTTGGACAAGGAAAACATGACCAAATATTCGATTTCCCCGATGTCATCCCTGTATGAACTGTATCTGCGCCACCCGCGCATTTCGACGGACTCCCGCCGCATCGAGCCCGATTCCGTATTCTTCGCGCTCCGGGGGGCGTCGTTCGACGGCAACCGCTTCGCAGCCGACGCCCTCGAAAAGGGGGCGGCATACGCCGTCGTGGACGATCCCTCGCTCCCGAACACCCGCCCCGACAAGGCAGACCGTCTGATCGTCGTGGACGACGCGCTGCAAACCTTGCAAGCCCTCGCCCGGGAACACCGCCGGGAGTTGGGGCTGCCGATCCTCGCCATCACGGGCAGCAACGGCAAAACCACCACGAAGGAGCTGGTCAGCCGCGTACTGGCCGAGAAATACGAAGTCTATGCCACCCGGGGCAACCTGAACAACCACATCGGCGTACCGCTGACCCTGTTGGCAATGACCCGCGACGTGGAGTTCGGCATCGTGGAGATGGGTGCGAGCGCGTGCGGGGAGATCGCCCTGCTCTGCTCGATCGCGGAACCCAACTACGGCATCGTCACCAACATCGGACGAGCCCACCTGGAAGGCTTCGGCGGCCCGGAGGGTGTCCGGCGCGGGAAAGGCGAGCTGTACGACTGGCTCGCCCGGACCGGAGGGCGCGTTTTCGTTCCTGCCAACGACCCGGTCCTGATGTCCATGGCGGCCGAACGCGAAACGCTGGCTGCGGAGTGTTACCCGACCACGCTGGCCGACGGCGTGGAGCACCACCTCGAAGGGGACTACAACCGCTTCAATGTCGCTGCGGCGGTCGCCGTCGGGCGTTATTTCGGCGTGGACGACGAACGCATCCGCTATGCCGTAGGCTCCTATCGGCCCGACAACCACCGCTCACAAAAAATACGCACCGGGCAGAATACCCTGATTCTCGACTGTTACAACGCCAATCCCTCGAGCATGCAGGCATCGCTCGTCAACTTCCGGCAGGAACCGCTCGAAGGCTGCACCCGGAAGATACTGATCCTCGGCGATATGCTGGAACTGGGCGACTGGTCGGATGCGGAACACCGCCATATCATCTCCCTCGCCGCCGAAATTCCCGATGCCCGTATCTTGCTGGTCGGACCGCATTTCGCGAAGGCTTACCGCAGCCTGGAATCCCGACCCGCCGACACGACTCTCTACCCGTCGCAGGAAGTACTGGCCGCAGAGCTCCGGAAACATCCCGTATCGCAGGCCCTGATCCTGGTCAAAGGATCGCACAGCATCGGACTGGAGAGGCTCGCCGATCTCCTGTAACGATTCGATTAACAAACACAGCGACCATGAAAACATTCAGATACCTCATCGCCGGACTGCTGTTGCTTGCGGCGCTTCCCTCCCAGTCCAAAGAGGAGGAAATCTCGGTTTCCCGTTCCTGGGGCAAACTCTCCGGAACGCTGACCGTACCCGACGAAGGAAGCGACGCAGCGGTGCTGATCATCGCCGGCTCGGGACCGACCGACCGCAACGGCAACAGCGGCTCGGGCCTAATAACCAACACCTACTACATGCTCGCCCGTGCGCTCGAAAAAGAGGGAATCGCCTCGCTCCGCTACGACAAACAGGGCATCGGAGGCAGCCGTTACCAAGATCCGGAACTTTACAAACAGGAAGACCGGCTGCGCCTGGCCGACTACATCGCCGACGCCGAAGCCCTGACGGATTACCTCAAGGAGCGCGGCTTCCGAAAAATCATCCTTGCCGGGCACAGCGAAGGTTCGCTCGTCGCATTGGTCGCAGCGACCGAATCGCCCGACGTCGCGGCCGTCATCTCGCTGGCGGGAGCCGGCTATCCGATCGACGAAATCCTGCAACTCCAGCTCACCCGCGAACTGATCTCCTACAATCCCGGACTCATCCTCAACGTGCAGTCTATCCTCTCCCGGCTCAAACAAGGGAAAACGACCGAAGATATTCCCGCGATTTTACAAGGTATCTTCCGACCTTCCGCACAGCCTTACCTGATCTCGTGGATGCAATACGATCCGCGCGAAGTGATCCGGCAGGTAAAACAGCCGGTCCTGATCGTCAATGGCGACAACGACATCCAGATATCCGCCGACAACGCCGAAGCTTTGGCCCAAGCCCGGCCCGACGCCGACAAGGTCATCATCGAAGGGATGACCCACCTGCTGAAACAGAGCGAAGTGACCGATCCTCAACGGCAAAAAACGACTATTTATATGGATGCTGCCGCGCCTGTTTCCGAAAAGTTAGTGACGGTCATGGCGGATTTCATCCGCCGGATATGACCTTCTGTCGGCACGGCGAAACGTCGGCCCCGCCCCGGGGATTCCGCGCCATCGCATGCCGCCCGGGGGATAATCATCTTTTCGACGACCGGGACCGAAAAATGCCCCGGCAATACGAATTGCCGCATTTTTAGGAGCCATTGCGTTTGATTTTCTGAAAGAAAAACCTACTTTTGTAAGTTGTCTCGGAATTTTAACGAAAACCTACATACGCAATGGAACAAACCAAACCCTCTCAATCTCTGCCCGACAACGCGTACCGCGAACTCAAACCGGGCGAAGAGTACGTCCCGATGATGCCGGCCGACGCCAAGCCGAAGGAGGTCACACCCTATTCGGTCACGATGGGCCTGCTGATGGCCGTTCTCTTCTCCGCCGCCGCAGCCTATCTGGGCCTGCGCATCGGCCAGGTATTCGAAGCGGCCATCCCGATCGCCATCATCGCCGTAGGCGTCGGAAACATGCTGGGCAAAAAAAACATGCTGGGACAGAACGTCATCATACAGTCGATCGGCGCCTCGTCGGGCATCATCGTCGCCGGAGCGATCTTCACCCTGCCGGCGCTCTACATCCTCGGTTTGGAAACCGCATTCTACAAAGTATTCCTCTCGTCGGTACTGGGCGGTATCCTGGGCATCGTGCTGCTCATCCCCTTCCGCAAATATTTCGTCAAGGAGATGCACGGCAAGTACCCCTTCCCGGAGGCGACGGCCACGACCGAAGTGCTCGTATCGGGCGAAAAAGGCGGCAATCAGGCCAAGCTGCTGGCCGTAGCCGGACTGGTGGGCGGTCTGTACGACTTCGCAGCGAGTACCTTCGGCCTCTGGACGGAAGAGATCTCGACCCGCATGACGGCTTGGGGCACCCTCTGCGCCGATAAGTTCAAAACCCTGCTCAAAGTCAATACGAGTGCTGCGGTGCTCGGCCTGGGTTACATCATCGGACTGAAATATTCGGCCATCATCGCCGCCGGTTCGTTCCTGATCTGGCTGCTCGTCGTTCCGGTGGTCGGTTCGACCGCCACGGGCGCAGGCATGTCCCCCGAAGAGCTGTACCAGACCTTCGGTCGTCCGCTGGGTATCGGCGGAATCGCCATGGCCGGGCTTATCGGCATCATCCGTCAGAGCGGCATCATCAAACAGGCGATGGGGCTCGCCGTCAGCGAGTTTTCGGGCAAGAAAAAAGCCGAAACGAACGTACCGCGCACCCAGCGCGACCTGACCATGCGCACGATTCTCACTACGTTGATCGCGGCGCTCGCCACCACCTTCTTCTTTTTCCAGTTCGGCATTCTGGGCAACTGGGGGCAGACGGCCGTGGCGCTACTAATCGTCTTCGTCATCTCGTTCCTTTTCACGACGGTCGCAGCCAACGCCATCGCCATCGTCGGCAGCAACCCCGTTTCGGGTATGACCCTCATGACGCTGATCCTCGCGTCGCTGGTACTCGTAAGCATCGGCCTGAACGGTACGGCCGGCATGACCGCCGCACTGATCATCGGCGGCGTGGTCTGCACGGCCCTCTCGACCGCCGGCGGCTTCATCACCGACCTGAAGATCGGCTACTGGCTCGGCACCACGCCGAAAAAACAGGAGAGCTGGAAATTCCTCGGCGTCTTCGTTTCGGCCGCTACCGTCGCAGGCGTGATGATTATTCTGAACAAAACCTACGGCTTCGGCCCCGGCAGCCCGCTGGAAGCTCCGCAGGCCAATGCCATGGCCGCCGTGATCCAACCCCTGATGCAGGGCGGAACGGCTCCCTGGGTACTCTATTTCTGCGGCGCAGTCCTCGCGCTGGTACTCACCGGCATCGGTATTCCGGCCCTTCCATTCGCACTGGGCATGTTCCTGCCCCTGCAGCTCAATCTTCCGCTGCTGATCGGCGGTCTGATCGCCTGGTTCGTATCGACCCGATCGAAAGATCAGGCGCTCAACAAGGCACGTATGAGCCAGGGTACGCTCATCGCGTCGGGCTTCATCGCAGGCGGCGCCCTGATGGGCGTAGTGGGAGCGATCCTGAAATTCGCCGACGTGGACTGGAAACTCACGCAGTGGAACAGTTCGAACGCAGCCTCGTGGGTAGGTCTAGGCATGTATCTGGCGCTTATCATCTATTTCGCCGTACATTCGCTCCGCGCTAAAAAGGAAGAATAAAAAATCAACGATATATACTATGGAACTCAAAGACAGATTTCTGAAATACGTTTCGTTCGACACCCAGAGCGACGAGTCGAGCGAAACTTTCCCCTCGACCGCGAAACAGCGGGTGCTGCTCGATTATCTGGCCGAAGAGATGAAGGCCCTGGGCCTCACCGAGGTCACGGTGGACAAGTACGGCTACGCCATGGGTACGATCCCCGCGACGCCCGGCTGCGAAAAAGCCCCCGTCATCGGATTCATCGCCCACGTGGACACCGCACCCGATATGAGCGGCGCCGACGTGAAACCGCACGTCATAGAGAATTACGACGGCAAGGACATCCGGCTGAACGCCGGCGTGACGATGAAAGTCGCGGACTTTCCGGAGCTGAGCTTCTTCAAGGGACATACGCTGATCCACACGGACGGCACGACGCTGCTGGGCGCCGACGACAAGGCGGGCGTGGCGGAGATCATGACCGCTGCGGAATATCTGCTCGCACATCCGGAGCTCCGGCACGGCAAGATCCGCATCGGCTTCACCCCCGACGAAGAGATCGGCCGGGGCGTGGACTTCTTCGACGTCAAGGCCTTCGGCGCCGACTTCGCCTACACGATGGACGGCGGCTTCGAGGGGGAACTCGAATACGAGAACTTCAACGCCGCGAGCGCCAAGATCGAGATTCAGGGCCGCAACGTCCACCCGGGCTACGCCAAAGACAAGATGATCAACGCCATCCAGGTAGCATGCGAGCTGAACGCCCTGCTGCCGGCCTGGGAGCGACCCGAACACACCGAAGGCTACGACGGCTTCTACCACTGTATCGCCCTCAACGGTACGGTCGATCAGGCGCAGATCAGCTACATCGTCCGCGACCACGACAGCGCCCGTTTCGAAGCCCGCAAGAACTACATGCAGGAGTGCGTCGATCTGCTCGCCCGCAAATACGGCGAAGGGGTACTGACCCTCACGCTCAAGGATTCGTACTACAACATGCGCAAGATGGTCGAACCGCATCCGCAGGTGATCGACAAGGCGATCGAGGCAATGAAAATGGCGGGGGTCGAACCGCTCGTGAAGCCCATCCGAGGCGGCACGGACGGTGCACGGCTCTCCTTCATGGGACTCCCCTGCCCCAACATCTTCACCGGCGGCATGAATTTCCACGGCCGTTACGAGTACTGCTCGCTGACGACCATGCACAAAGCCATGCAGGTGATCCTGAACCTGGCCCAGCTCTGGACAAAATAAAAATATTGTACAACAAGCGTTTTCGACAGGCGGACACGAAGCCGAATCCGTTCGGATCATGCCGAGCGAAAAAACGCAAAAAAACAAACCGAGAGTTTTTCCGATACCCGGACCGTACGAAGATGTTCGATACGCTTCGGGACAGAAAACGAAAAAAATAAACCGGCAAAAATCGTATGAACAGATTTGGTTTTCTGAAAGTAGCGGCGGCAGTTCCCCATGTACGGATCGCCGATTGCGACTATAACGCCCAACATATCACCGAATTGATCCGCAAGGGCGCCGACCGGGGAGCAAGCATCATCCTCTTCCCAGAACTATGCATCACCTCCTATACCTGCGGCGATCTGATCCAGCAACCCGCCTTGCTCCATGCGGCGGAACAGGCCTTGGGCTATATCCTCGCCCAGACCCGCGAACTGCCCATCGTCGCCATCGTCGGTATGCCCGTCACTTACGGCAATGCCCTCTACAACTGCGCGGTAGTTTTCGCTCAGGGACGTATTCACGGCGTGGTCCCCAAGACATATATTCCCAATTACTCGGAATTTTACGAGGCCCGCTGCTTCATGTCGGGCGAAGAGATCGGCCTGGCCACGATCCGGATGTGCGGCCAGGATACCGACTTCGGCCGCAACATGCTTTTCAACATCGGAGGCGTGAAGTTCGGCGTGGAAATCTGCGAGGATATGTGGGTTCCGGCCGCCCCGTCGCTGCATCAGGCAGTGGACGGCGCCCAGATACTTTTCAACCTCTCGGCATCGCCCGAAGTGCTGGGCAAGCACAACTACCTGCTCACGCTGGTCAAATCGCAATCGGCCCGGACCCAGTCGGCCTACATCTACTGTTCAGCCGGCTACGGAGAATCTTCGACCGACCTGGTATTCGGCGGCAACGGCCTGATCGTCGAGAGCGGCCGGATGCTGCGGCGCACCGAACGGTTTTCGACCGAGGAACAGTTGATCGTCGCGGACATAGACACCGAAAAGCTCCTCAACTCGCGCCGCCGTACCACGACTTTCGCGCCGCACCGTCCCGCCGAGCGCATCATCGTCGAAATTCCCCTGCCGGAAAACCCCGCGAACGTCACCCTCGACCGGGAGTTCAATTCCCATCCTTTCGTGCCGCAAACGCCCGAAGAGATGGACGAATCGGGTCGTGAAATCATCAACATTCAGACGATGGGGCTGGCCCAGCGCCTGCAGCATACCGATTGCAAAAAGGTCGTCATCGGGGTTTCCGGCGGCTTGGACTCCACACTGGCCCTACTGATCGCCGTGCGGACTTTCGATCGCCTCGGGCTCGACCGCAAAGGCATCATCGGCGTCACAATGCCCGGATTCGGCACCAGCAACCGCACCTACCGCAACTCGATCGCCCTGATGCGCTGCCTGGGCATCACTTCCCGCGAAATTTCCATCCGCAAAGCCTGCGAACAACACTTCGCCGATATCGGACTCAACCCCGAAGAACAATCTTCCGCCTAGAAAACGCCCAGGCCCGGGAGCGGACACAAATCCTGATGGACATCGCCAACATGGAGCACGGCATGGTCCTCGGCACGGGCGACCTGAGCGAACTGGCACTGGGCTGGGCGACCTACAATGGTGACCAGATGTCGATGTACGGTCTGAACGCCTCGCTGCCCAAAACCCTGATCCAGGTGCTTCTACGATGGATGGCCCAGGTATGTCAGGACGATGCGATCCGCGAGATCCTGCTCGACGTGGTCGCCACGCCGATCAGCCCCGAGCTGCTGCCGTCCGGCGAAGAGGGAGGAATCGCCCAGCACACCGAGAAGTTGGTAGGGCCTTACGAGTTGCACGACTTTTTCCTCTACCACTTCATCCAGAACGGTTACTCCCCGGCAAAAATCCTCTTCGCTGCGGAAACAGCGTTCGACGGACGCTACGACCGGGCGACGATCCTGCGCTGGATGCGGGTATTCTTCCAGCGATTCTTCTCGCAGCAGTTCAAACGCTCGGCCATGCCCGACGGTCCGAAAGTTGGCATCATCTCCCTCTCGCCGCGCGGCGACTGGCGCATGCCTTCGGACGCTACGGCAACCCTGTGGTTGCGGGAAATCGATCTTCTGATTCAGGAAAAATAAAAACCATTCGGATATGAAACGTACATTATGTCTGTCCGCCCTGTTCGTCGTATGCGCGACAATCGCTGTTTCGGGACAATCGATGAATGAAAAACTCCAGCAACTTTTAGGAGGTAGTCACTCCGCGAAACAGGAAGAGGCCACACCGCCGACCTATCCGTCGGAAGAAGCGCTCCTCGGAGTCTGGACCTACCAGGCTCCCAGCATCGAATACAAGGGCGACGATATGTTCGCCTCGATCGCCGTAGCCGGATTGCAAGACCAGTTGGCGACCCATTACGTCAAGGCAGGCCTCGTGCCGGGACAGGGGACCGTTTCCTTCAAAAAACGCAACCGGCTCCACGCCTCTATGGGCGGACATGAGATCGACGGGACGTATAGCTACGATCCCGCCACCGGAACAGCCGCCATCACGCTGATCCAAGACGGGAAACAAGCCACCTTTCAAGGCTATCTCTCCCTGCGCGGCGAGGTGCTGACGCTCCAGTTCGATGCAGGCGATGCGCTCGAAGCCGTGCGGCACTCCTCTCCGGAATACGCTGCGAACGAGAAAATGCAGCAAATCGCCTCCGTCATGCAAAATTATCCCGGCATCATGCTGGGCGGACAGTTGAAAAAATAGCAACCCGTAATATTAAAACGGGGCTGTGTCGAAATGAAAATTTCAGGCACAACCCCTGAATAAGGAATGTCAGAATGGATGCAAGACAAGGCATTTGCGGGTAAGAGCGACAGGAATTTACTATCGTAAATGACTTTGCCGCATCCCGATAATAAAACAGCAGTGTGTCATAAAGACACACTGCCTTATTTTTCATAGATATTACCAGTTGAACAAACCGACGCCTGCGGCGACGATAAAACCAGTTGCGAATCCCACCGCCACTTGCGACAGCGTATGATACCCCAGTTTCAGCCGGGCGGAGCCGAGCGCACCGGCAGCGAGCAGGGCTGCGATAAACGCAGCGAAGAGTCCCCCGCCGCTGGCGATATTGATCAGAACGATAAAAGCCACGGCAGCACCCAACGCCGTCATATGCAGGCTGATCTTCCAATAAAAGCTGACAAAAAGACACACGGCGACACAACAGGCTCCCGCAAACATAAAACGGCTCAACATCTGCGCCGAAGGAATCCTCGCAATGGCGACGGCGCACAACGTATAGCAGGCGATCATAGCGAGCAGCGGGATGAAGCGTTCCTTGCGGTCGCTCAAATCCGCATCGCCGATCTTACGATACGACTTGAGCAGTGCGATCACCAAAACCGGAATGATCGTCGTAAAAAGCAGCGTCACCCAAATAAGGTATATCTTGACCTTGAGCGGATAAAGCGAATAGACCGTACCGGCCAGCAATAGCAGCGACACCATATAGAGCGGCACCAGGAACGGATGCAGCACAACGGAAACAGCCTTCGACAAACGCAAATACATCTTCTACGCGATTAAATCTGTTTACGGAGCCGTGCCACCGGAATACTCAACATCTCCCGATACTTGGCCACCGTACGACGTGCGATGCGGTACCCCTTCGAATTGAGGATATCCATCAATGTTTCATCGGTCAGAGGCTTGCGTTTATCCTCCTCGTCGATGCACTGCTGGAGGATATTCTTGATTTCATAGCTCGACACTTCCTCGCCGCTGTCGGTCTGCATCGCCTCCGAGAAGAGCGACTTGAGCAAAATGATGCCGAACTGGGTCTGTACATATTTGCTGTTCACCACGCGCGAAATGGTCGATACGTCCAACCCCGTGCGATCGGCGATATCCTTGAGGATCATCGGCCGCAACTTACTTTTGTTACCGTCCTTGAAATATTCCTGCTGGTAATCGAGAATCTCCTGCATCGTCCGCATCAGCGTATCGTGCCGCTGCTTGATCGCCGAAATGAACCACTTGGCCGAATCGATCTTGCTCTTGACGAACTGAATCGCCTCGCGGTCCTTCTCCTTGACCCGACCGTCGGAATCCACCATGCCCCGCATCATTTCGATATAACGATGATTGATTCTCGCTTCGGGAAGATTACCCGAATTGAGCGTCAGGTCGAAATGCCCTTCGTGGTAATCGAGGATGAAATCCGGCGTCACGTAAGGCGTCGTATCGGCCCCGCCTTCGGAGTAAAGGTTGCCCGGTTTGGGCGAAAGGCGGGTAATCTCTTCGATCGCCTCGCGGAATTCGTCCTCGGAAACCTGAAGCCGGGCCATCAGTTTTTCGTAATGCTTTTTGACAAACTCGTCGAAATAGCACTCCACGATCTTGCGGGCCAGCCGGCGGGAGCGGGTATTAAGATTCTCCTGATCCAATTGCAACAACAAACACTCCTGCAGGTTACGGGCACCTACACCGGTCGGTTCGAGTTCGTGGATAATCGACAGCAATCGTTCCAAGTGCTCGACCGAAACATCTACGCCCTGCGTGAAGGCGATGTCGTCGGCGATAGCCTCCAAACTCCGGCGCAGATAGCCGTCCTCCTCGATACTGCCGACCAGATAAACGGCCAGACGCATATCCTGCTCCGAGAGATTGCGGTATCCCAACTGTTCGACCAGGTACTCCTGCAACGAACGTCCGCCCGCAAGGGGGGCCTGGCGCGGTTTATCGTCTTTCGAATAGTTGTTGATACGGCTCTTATAGGAAGGAGTTTCGTCTTCCCGGAGGTATTCCTCCACCGAAATCTGCTGCGGCTGCTCGTCCTCCGGAGTATGATCGTCTTCCTCCAACACGATGTTCTCCTCGATCTCCTGCTTGATCCGCTGCTCGAGCTGCATGGTCGGCAACTCCAACAATTTGATCATCTGAATCTGCTGGGGTGATAATTTCTGTTGCAGGGACAATACCTGCTTTTGATTGATCATGCTCATACTTGTCTCCTCCCAATTATTAACTTCGAAATTAGTAATCGGCTTCTTCTTTTGGCAAAATAAAATATTGCAGTTCGTGATAAAAGTATTATCAGGAACGGCTGAAAACGGGTTAATAGATAAATGGTCCGGATTTAATTAAAATTCCGCATTCTTGGGCGTACGGGGGAAGGGAATCACATCGCGGATGTTACCCATACCCGTCACGAAGAGCAGCAGGCGCTCGAACCCGAGTCCGAAACCGGAATGAGGAGCCGATCCCCAACGACGGGTGTCGAGATACCACCAGAGTTCTTTCTCGTTCATACCCAGTTCGTGTACACGGGCCGAAAGTTTTTCGTAGTCGGCCTCGCGCTCCGAACCGCCGATAATCTCGCCGATCTTCGGGAACAGCACGTCCATGGCGCGTACCGTCTTGCCGTCTTCGTTCTGCTTCATGTAGAACGCCTTGATCTCTTTCGGGTAGTTGATCAGGATAACCGGCTTCTTGAAGTGGCGCTCGACCAGATAACGTTCGTGCTCGCTCTGCAGGTCGAGGCCCCAGCTGACCGGGAACTCGAACTTCTCGCCGCTTTTCTCGAGGATTTCGATCCCTTCGGTATAGTCCAGCCGCACGAAATCGTTCTCGACGACGAAACGAAGTCGCTCGAGCAATTCTCCGTCGTACATCTTGGCCAGAAACGCCAGATCGTCCGCGCAGTTTTCGAGCGCGTACCGGATCAGGTACTTGAGGAAGTCCTCGGCCAGCTCCATGTTGTCTTCCAGCTCATAGAACGCCATTTCGGGCTCGATCATCCAGAATTCGGCCAAATGTCGGGGCGTATTCGAGTTTTCGGCCCGGAACGTCGGCCCGAACGTGTAGATCTGCGACATGATTACTTTTCCTGCTGTCTTTATACCCGGCTGGAC
>ERZ791618.234-NODE-234-length-32646-cov-7.442085_pt1 | contig 32646 bp, 25 predicted proteins | sample MGYA00510059_ERZ791618 | MGnify/ENA primary metagenome ERZ791618 (study PRJEB30046, sample SAMN00715159) | human gut metagenome | study: EMG produced TPA metagenomics assembly of the A metagenome-wide association study of gut microbiota in type 2...
ATAGTAAAATATAAATATTTAGCTATGGATATGCGCATTTTTCAAGTAAAATCAAATAAGGCGCTTCCGCATACGGGAAGTATTCTTATTGCTTCCCCATTATTATATGATTATCATTTTGCCCGTTCAGTCGTCCTGATGATAACACATAATTCGGAGGGAAGTATGGGCATTGTAATGAATAAAGATTTCAGATATCATATTTCACTGAACCAACTTGTTCCTAATCTGGAAACAGCTCCCCTTATCCCTGTCTATAAAGGCGGACCCGTAGACAGAAGTACCATCTTTTTCTTACACACACTACCCGATCTGGAGGGTTCATTTCCTCTAGGCAATGGTCTGTTCTTAAATGGTGACTTCGAACGTGTGCAGCAATATATACTGGCAGGAAATCCCATCGAAGGGCATATCCGCTTCTTTGCGGGATACGCCGGATGGAACAACACACAACTTCAAAAAGAGATAAACGAGGATTCGTGGATCATAGGAGAAACCTGCAAGCAGCACTTGCTGGAGGAGAATTATCGGGAGCTATGGCAAACCAGCATGAATGAGCTGGGCAATCCCTATCGCTTGTGGGCTAAATATCCGCAATATCCGTCATGCAATTAAAGGATTCATTTTCTGCAGCAGACACACATCCCGATATCCTCTTCCAGTATGCAACCAGTCTTTCAATACTCCTGTCGTATTAAATCCTGCAGAATGGAAGAGATTGATACATGCGGCATTGCTTGTCTTCACATAAGCATACAATTGATGCATACCCAACAGACTGAAGCATGCCGTTCCAGCAACGATAAGGCGGAACGGGCAATTCCACGACGACGAAATTCTTTCAAAACAACAATACCTACTTCGGCACGGCTATGACGGGCATCGAACGTACACAGGTCTATGACTCCGGCTACACTACCGGAACAATGCTCTATGACCAACCGAAGCTGACCGTCAACATATATATCATTGGTATTTTCCGCAATATACCTCTCAAGCTGAAAACGGGAGAAAGGTCCCGTCACAATACCATTTTCCCACAGTTCTTCATCATTTTCCAGCCTCATCAGCACATCTACGTCACTTGGCTCCAAAGCCCGAAGACGGATTTCATCTGTATATAACAAGGCAAAGCTCATTGTGCACGCTCCTCGTTACGCTGCAAATCAAGTTCAGAAACGACCCGTTCACGTCCCGGTACACAGAATAAAGAAGCAACCAGTACCATACCGGCACATAATACTCCCGTCGTATCCATGGTCCAATAATAAACGGAAAGATTTACCAGAGCTGCAACAAGCAGCAGGCATACCCGCACTTCATTCCAGCGACATAGCTTTTTACCGCTTCTACAAGCGGAAGAGTACGTACATACTTTGTCAACGACAAACTGAACAAGCGAAGCGACAAGGGAATCAAACCTACAGCAAGCAAGATACCACACACCTGCAACATATAACCAGTACGTACATCATCAGTAAAGATTCCCTGAGGAAGAATATCATACTCGTACAAAACAATCAAAACCAAACACAACACCCAAAGCAGCGCATACTCTATCTTCAGGCATTTCAATAGCTGTGCAATTTCTTTTTCCATTTCAATATATTTACATAGTTCCAGTAAAAACAGTACGGTTTACAATAGAACGTCCCAATGTAACCTCATCCGTATATTCCAGTTCATCACCGATGGAAATACCTCTGGCAATCATTGTCAGCTTGACATCATAGGGAGCCAGTTTTCGGAAGATATAAAAGTTTGTAGTATCTCCTTCCATCGTTGAACTTAATGCGAGAATCACCTCTCTGACTGTACCCGATTTCACACGTTCCACCAGACTTTCTATCTGTAGGTCAGAAGGTCCTACACCATCCATAGGAGAAATAACTCCCCCTAATACATGGTACAATCCCTTATACTGCTGGGTATTTTCTACAGCCATTACATCACGAATGTTTTCCACCACGCATACCGTCGAAGCATCCCTCGATGAGTTGGAACAAATCTGGCAAACATCCGTATCGGATATATTATGACAAACCTTACAATATTTTACTTCACGCTTCAGGGTTATGACGGCATTGCCAAATGCCTCCACTGTCTGCAAGTCCTGACGCAGCAGATGTAACACCAGCCTCATGGCAGTTTTTCTTCCGATACCGGGAAGCTTGGCAAATTCTCCCACTGCTTTTTCCAATAAAACGGACGGATACTGTTGACTCATTAGTTCATTCAATTTGTCGGCAAAAATACAAAAAAATAAACTATCTTTCATGCTACAGAAAGAACATCGCAAAATTTTACCAACCATCCATCCGCCCAATCCCCCAAAGATTATTTCTTCCCAGACAACATTTCGCTATATAATAAAGGTAATACGTTCTGTCAAAACATTCCTAAGCAAGGCATAAGTATGCTATTAATTGTTAAAAAAGTGATTTAAAACATAATATTTTTCTTACTTAAAATATTTATTGTTTCAAGAAAACTCTCTACTTTTGCGCCTGACATAAAAACAACTTTACTTATGAATACAATGAAAACACTAATACTTACCGTTGCATGTTGCCTGATGGCAATCGCTCAAACACAAGCTAAAGATTTTGTCCGTCCGGAAAGTTCTAATTACATAAAAGGAGTAGAAGCACTGAATGCAGGCAATGCAGAACAGGCTTATCAATACCTGAACGAAGAAATCAACCAAAATCCGGACAATGGTTATGCACACTGTTACATGGCGCTGGTATGCAATTTCTACGGCGATATGAAACTGGCACTGTATGCTGCCAACGAAAGTGTAAAACTTATTCCGGAAGAAGATACAGAATACCGCTCGTTTGCATACTATACCCGCGGCACACTTTACATGAACGCTCAGGCATACGATCTGGCAGAGAAAGATTTGGACGAAGCTATCCGCCTGACTCCCTCAGATGCAGAGAATTACAAGACCCGTGCTGAAATTCATATGGACAAAGGCGAGTACGATGATTCACTGGCTGACCTCCAGACAGCTATCAAACTCGACAGTCATGCTGATGTATACGACTTGATGATGCAACTGCTGGAAGCTAATCCAGATCCGGCTTTCTTCGATAAAGTAACCTCTTGTTATCAAGGGGTAACAGCCAACAGATAAGATTGAAGACCAATCAGATTATTTTTCCGATATAGGAAGAGCAGAAGGTAATTTTTCTGCTCTTCCTTTTATTTTGTCCAGACGTCAAGTAAAATATTCCCCCGACACGCTCTACATAACCTATCCGGCTTCTCAAAAAGCTTTATAATCTTTTCTATATTTCAGCACAGACTTAAAGCAAAGCGAAGCAAAAACAACAAATCTTCTAACTTTTTGATTTTGACACAAGGTATTTATTTGCTATTTTTGCAACGTTTTTCGCTGCAAATAATAACATTTTATCAAAATAGGAACAAAATGAATCAGACAAAAGGACATCCGAAAGGACTTTACTTACTCTTCGTAACTGAAATGTGGGAACGATTCAGTTATTATGGCATGCGTGCCTTGTTCATGCTTTACATGGTGCAAGCCTTGCTGTTCGATAAGGAAATGGCTTCACAAGTTTACGGAAGTTATACAGGGCTGGTATACCTTACCCCATTAATTGGCGGATACATTGCCGACCGCTACTGGGGAAATCGTCGCTCCATCGTAGTAGGAGCATTGACCATGGCGGCAGGACAGTTCATGCTTTTCCTGAGTGCATGCTATTTTCATCAGGTAGAACTAGCCAAATGGCTGATGTTTATAGGACTGGGACTGCTGATTTTAGGCAACGGATTCTTCAAGCCTAACATATCGACCATGGTAGGACGTCTGTATACAGCCGACGACAAACGTAAAGATTCGGCCTTCACCATCTTCTACATGGGAGTGAATGTAGGATCTACCCTTGCCCCGCTGATATGCGGACTAGTAGGTAACACGGGACATCCGGAAGATTTCAAATGGGGATTCCTGTCAGCATGCATCGGAATGGTACTGGGAGCTGCTGTTTTCCAGATATTCAAGAATAAATATATCTGCGATCCGGACGGTAACCCTGTAGGTACGGTCCCTTCTAAAGCTGATTGTAACACACAAAAGGCCTCACAGACAGGCAAGGAAAGTAATAAGCGTACTATATGGATGGCTGTGGGAACTGTTTTACTTACCATTCTGTTTTCTGTAAACTGGAATGGCAATGGTGGTATCTTTGCTGGAGCCGACTGGATTGGTTCACTTATTTATGCTACGACCATCGTTATGCCCATCATCATCATTACCGACAAGAGTCTGAGCCGTACCGAACAAGCCCGAATCGGTGTAATATACATCATCGCTTTCTTCGTGATATTTTTCTGGGCAGCCTACGAACAGGCAGGAGCTTCACTTACCTTCTTTGCTGACGAACAGACCGACCGTCACATCGGCGGCTGGGAGATGCCCGCAGCTTATTTCCAGTCTTTCAATCCGATTATGATTGTAACACTTGCTCCTATATTTGCCGCCATCTGGTCATTCCTTGGCAAACGGGGCATCGAACCCAGTTCACCGCGTAAGCAAGCCATCGGTCTGTTATTACTCTCATTAGGTTATCTGTTCATTGCTTTCGGTGTAAAAGATGTACAGCCCGGCGTGAAAGTCAGCATGATCTGGTTGACGGGCCTGTATCTCATTCATACCATGGGTGAGCTTTGCCTTGCTCCTATCGGACTGTCCCTGGTATACAAACTCTCTCCGGTACGCTTCTCATCACTGCTGATGGGTGTATGGTATCTCAGTACCTCAGCAGCCAATAAGTTTGCCGGTGTGTTGAGCGGCTATTATCCGGAAGGCGGTGTAACCAAGACTTTCCTAGGTTACCACGTAGAAAACCTGTTCGATTTCTTCATGTTGTTCGTTTTTATGAGTGGAACAGCAGCTGTTATTCTTTTCATTCTTTCAGGTAAGCTGCAAAAGATGATGAAAGGGGTTGAATAAGCTTGACTGTTATTTAATAAACAACATTCCACCCAACAGACACAAGCAGACATTTACTGAACAATAATAACCAAGAAGCTCTTTAACCTTCTCTCCTATACTTTCCGATTGCATAACAGAAAGTTTCAGAAAAGGTTAAAGAGCTTGTTTTATCTCCATATACAGAGAAAGAAAAACTTCAGCTTCTTTCCTGAGAAACGTCCTGATATTTTTTTATTAAAGAATAAAATCTTACGAATAAGACATTATATCATTCGAGAAATACACACCAGAAACTCATTCCCTATCATGTATATAAATACTTCCAGAGAGTCGACACCACAGAGAAATCACCAAGACCTTTCCCTAAAAATCAAGGCGTACAGACCGAGTTTAAAACTCATTCTGTACGCCTTGCAGTTTTATATAAGATTTATCTGCCCGATTACTTAGCTACACGTTCCAGCCATTTCACCATGAACAGCATTACTCCCATTGAAATGAAGCATACTATCATGAAAATTGCCCAGCAATATCCGATAGGAATAGCGTTATACATAAGAGGACCGATCCACAACAGGAGATTTGTCTTCACTCTGAAAAAGGATATACAAGGATAAAGCACTTCAGGCAAGACATTCTGTACTTAAAACACTACAATTTTCCCTGGTTCCAGTACTTCCGTGGAAGTACTGGAGTACTCCCCTGAAAGTACTGCGGTACTCCTTTGACAGTACTGGAGTACTTCCTTGGCAGTACTAAGAATTGACTTTTCCTGATATAACTAGACGTTTTCTCTTTTTATAAACTGGAACAGTAGACACTTTGACTTTATCAATTAAATCAATCGCCTTCTTTTATCCAATTAATCTTTCTTCCCAATAAATCTGGAGTTATACAAATTCGTGGAAATGAACATTGAGAAAGGAAATTCATTGATTCATTTTCTTTTCCATTATAATCTATAATATTCAGATTTCTATTTTCTTCAAATGGTAAGCATATACATAACCAATATTCATCGCATTTAACATTCTCACAATAATCCTTATATTTTTTCTCCTTTTCCTCAATACAAAATTGAATGTCAACCCAATTAACAGGAATGCAACGAGAAGCACTGTTAAAATAGATGACATTACAACAAGTCGTTTTTGATACCCTAATATAGCTAATATAATTCCTTTCAGATTGAGGATTTGTTTTTTGATACCATGACTTTAATAAATCTTCCAATTCATGACATACTTCTTGTACAGTTCCTCTTTTCTTTCTCTTTGGATATTTTCGGTAAATTATAATATTTAATTTTTCGGTTTCTGTTATGGTTTCCAGATACTTGTTTTCCTTAAATTCATTACATATTTTCTTTTCGAAACTTTCTTGTTCTACTGCATTTTTTGTTCTGCATTTCCTTACAGAAGGATGACATTCAACGACCTCCACTCCAATAGATTTATCGTTATTGAAAAAAACAAAATCCGGGCTTTCCCGAAAATATTTATCATCATAAGTCTCCGCGTCTATGTTAAGTTGAAGACATTTATTAATTAAAGGAATACAATTTTTTATGGCATTCCATTCCTTCTTTTTTTTGTATTGCTGTTGTTCTTCTTTGGAACTATTTTGGTCAAACATAAGTGTTAAAAATAAATTTATAATGTGTTGTTTTTAGTATATCTTATACTGTTCAGATTTAATTTCACGTAACCATTCATCAGAATGGGTTATTTTTATTAGTTTCTTTATACCGGTAATCTTGCCATACTTTATCTTATTCCCAAGTGTTTCCCTTTTATTTACCAACCCAGAAGAAAAGTAGTCAGCTAAAGACCTGACAGACATTTCTAAATCTTTGCTGTCGCATATAAACAAATATGTAGCTCTATTTTCTTCAGTATTTTCGTAAGCCAATAATGTTTCTTTATCAGCTGTAGCTATCGTAAAAATAAAAGCATCTTCTTCTGCCATAATCAAGTCGCTATTAACTCTATTCTCAAGGCAGTAGTATATTTTATAGTCATCAAGATGTAACTGGCATAATGAATCCAAGAATTCAGATTTTTTATTATTTATGTAGTTTCTAACTTCACTCTGTGTGTATTCATGTTTTAATAATTTTTCTCTCTCTGACTTATGTATGTCTTCTGATATATGAGCAACATTCTCAGTGTGTCTTTTCAATACATCTAATGTATCGTTTATGCTTTCTATACTTGACGGTTCTATCCCAACTATAATATCATCCTGAAATACAGCCTTAATAGGTGGCAATTTGTTTATGATATAGTCCTTTATCTGATTAAATGCCTTTATAGACTTCTGATTCTTGAAATAAAAAGGTTTGTATTTACCCTGCCCTTCAGGGTGTTTTGGGTTATAAATCTGTAACTCACCATTTAGAAATGTTACAAACTTCCAAGATATTTCATTATCTGCAAGAATAACTTTGGGCGTTTTTACATGGAAAAAATTTCTATGAATATAGTAAGAAGGAGTGTCATAAAAAGGGTCGTTATTAAAATCCATGCTTGAACTATACTCATCAAAAAAGCCCATAGCATGGAATCCTTCACTAATGTATTTCTTTATATATAATAAATACTTATATAATGAGGGATTGTTTGTGAATATAAAAGAAAACAATTCTTCAAATTTACTTCCCCAAATTAAACCAACTCCACTATCAAAAAAGTAGTAAGCAAAAGCAGGTTTTTCCGATAAGTAATAAATCATGGTAATCATATAACCTACAACTTTAGCTTTAAGAAGAGAATCTGTATTTTCAGACATTATATATTCTTTTAAAGAATCTTCCGATATTGGAGAATAATCTCTGATAATATTCTGAGCCTGTACATCATTTATCCATGTAAAAATTTCTTCTTCATAAAAATCCATATTTACATCATGTATAAAATCTTGACAAAGGCTTATAAGTTGAATTATAGTATTTTTTCCCTTTTGCGGATAATTGGTCTCTTCTGCTTTTTTTTGTAGAAACTCAATACCATAATGATAATAAGAGTAATAAAAGAAAAAGCCACAAGCTAATAATTTTTTATCCTTAATCCATAAATATTCATTATCAAAAACAGGATGTTTCCTGTAGCTCTTATAATAGTTCTTCTCAAATTCTATCCAAGAACGAAATTCATCAAAGTCCTTCATATTATAAATGATTTATATTTCTGAACGTAAAAATAATAAAAAGGAGATTCTAAATGTAACCAACATAAGTTTTAATTACTTCAATATACAATAAGCCTGTTCCCATTTTCAGTCATACAGTCCCAATTTATTGACTGAAAAAAGGAAACAGGCTTATATTTTGTTAGGTATCAATGTATTCTTATCCAAAGCCACCATCTCCACCTTCTTCTGTACCGCCACCTCCGGTACCGCTACCGCCACCGTCATCACTTCCACCAGAAGTGATACCTTTGGCTTTTTTATAATCTGCAAGGCTGGCATAGCTGATGCCTTCGTCCAAGACTCCGGCATTTTGGAACTGAATACCCTGAAGTACACTTTCACGGAATTCCTTACTTGGAGTGAATATGATACGTGGATTCTTTATCATTGCTCCGGCATTGAAATCGGTAATATTTTCTACACCGTCACTTTTGAACGAAACACGTATAGTACCTAAATCACCTACTCTTACTGTGTGTCCCTGCTGCAATTGCTGACGTGCGTGTCTTCCAAGTAATTCAAGAGCGGCTTCCATTTCTATGGGAGCGGTTGTCGTGTTTTCCGTAGCTGCACGTGTCATGGCCTTTACAGTCTGTGGAACTTCGCTGATAGGAATTGCATACCATTTCTTAGGTGCTGCTTTATCCTGCGGATTGATTTTCTTTACGAGCTTGTACTTGTACATACTGACCTCCTTTTTTATTAGTGGGGACTGTAATGACAAAATTACAATTTTATTTGAAATGGCAAAGTTTTCTTGCAGATTATTACATACGTTAGTCGTTGATTATTACTAACGTATGTAATGATTGATTACTAACGTATGTGATAAGCAACCACATGCGTTAGCAATAATAACCCTTATAAGTATATTACCTTATAACTAAAATAAGTAAAAAAAGGCACGATTATCAACCCCCATGCGCACATCATCGCAGACGACTTTATAGTTGGATATACCATTCAAAACAATGATAAAACCAACGAAGAATGGGGTAAGGTAACGCTGTCTCCGGTTGGATATACCATTCAAAACAATGATAAAACCAACGAAACGCTTGCGGTTACTGTTGGTCTATGTGTTGGATATACCATTCAAAACAATGATAAAACCAACCAATACAAGATCCCAATATTTCAGTAAAGGGTTGGATATACCATTCAAAACAATGATAAAACCAACCGTTAGTTTCTAAGTTTATTAATTTCAATGTTTTGACGTACTTCCCGAGTATAGTTTCCTATCTCAGGTTAAGGACTTCCAGCAGCCCCTATTAGAAAATTTCTTTTCTAATTATCTTTCACGATTTTTTTACTCATCGCAATATTTCTTGCAGCATTAAAGTCTGCATTTATTTTCTCTCCTCGTCGTTTACATTGGGGATTCGTACAAACAAATTCTTCTTGCTTCTTACGTTCTCCACGTTCTCCGCAATAGCTGCATGTCTGGCTGGTATATGCAGGGTCAATATATTTCACTTCAATACCTTCCAATTTCGCTTTATATTCTATCATACTTTGCAGTTCGTAATACGACCAATAACGAAGCAGATACTTATACTCGTCTTTTACATCACCCTCCTTACCTTTTCCGAAATCTTTCAATGACTCCATGTGGATAGTTCCGGCATTATGTTTTAAAGCCTGCTTTATAACCTCACGGCTGTAAACATGGTTTTGCGTATGCACCCAATTACGCTCTTTTTCCTTCAGCTTTTCCAAAGGCTCCAGTTTCTTCTTTCGTCCGTGTCCACCTTGGGTACACATTAGTTTCTGCAAACTTTTAAAACGTTTCTGAAACATCGTCCGCTGATTGTGAAAATGTTCTATATCGCCAATCTGCATCTTGAAATTGTCATTCTTGTTGATAGCAAGGTATAACGGACATTTGATGCCCAAATCCACACCTAACACAACTTCCTTATCCAACACTTGTTTCTTTGCTGGAATGTCAATAGACAGCAACAGGAATATTCTTGTACTCTTGTCATTTCCCTTTTTTATGAGTTTTATAGAAGAATTATTGGCAACATAATCTTCGCCTTTGTTTTTCTTTTGTTGCTTGTCGCTTTCTATCAGTCTTTCAACGATACAGCGGTTATTGCTTGTGTCTTTTCCAAACTCAAGCCTGAAAAGTATTCCTTTAAACCATTTTAGATAGATTCCTTCCTCTTTTACAAAAAGTCTCAATCCACTTTGTGGTTTAATGGAAAATGGAATTCCCATACCTTTCTTGTAAGTACTTAAGGCTCTTTCACCCGACTTGACTTTCTTTTTGTTATTGTTGTGATTATTTTGCACATATCGGTTTAAATCGGTCAATATCTCGGCTGGTATATACTTTAGAAATTCTTTCGATGCCAATTGATAGGTGGAATTCTGTTTGGAACACTGAAAAAAATCCTTCTTTTTATTTTTTACATCTTCATCAAGTTCGTTTCTTTCATCGACAAGTTGTCGTTGTTCATTAATCAGCCTGTCTCGTTTCTCTTTATCCGATGTTTTTTTCTTCGTATTCAGTTTTTCCAGTTCTGTCTTTATATTTTCCAGTCCTTTATTTATTTTATCGTACCGTGACTTATAAGACAATCTCAATCGCATTTCATACTCATCGTTAAAAAGGCAATGAGTAGAGATTCTGTTGGCAGCCTGATAAATGGTGTTGTTTATCTGGTAAAGATATTTCCATTGTTGGTCATATTCTTCATCTGTCAATCTTACGATTTTCAATTCTATCTTACGTGTAATAATAGGCATACTCTTTTTAATTTTACCACCGCAAATATTGTAATTATAATTGTAAGTCTCAAATCCAACTCAAATAATTTTCAAAATTTCACAAATTCTCAAAATCGCCCATAAAAAATCCCCCATGCAACCGCATGAGGGATTCCACAAGTAAATTCTATTTCGAGAAATTTATTTTGCTACACGTTCCAGCCATTTCACCATGAACAGCATTACTCCCATTGAAATGAAGCATACTATCATGAAAATTGCCCAGCAATATCCGATAGGAATAGCGTTATACATAAGAGGACCGATCCACAACAGGAGATTACCTACTGCTGTTGCACCGAGCCATAATCCCTGACAAAGTCCCAAAAGATGCTTTGGAGCTACCTTCGAAACGAATGACAGTCCAAGTGGTGAAATAAACAACTCAGCTACAGTAAGCAGGAAGTAAAGTACAATCAAAACCCATGCTCCTGCCTTAACCTGCTGGTCAATAGGCAATTCTCTATATTCAGCAGCAGAAGGATAACCCATAACGAGTGAATATGCTGCCAGGAAGAGATAAGCCAAACCTGCGATAAGCATACCGATGGCAATCTTACGCGGAGTAGAAATTTCTTTACCTCTTCTTGAAAGAGAACCGAAAATCATCATGATAATCGGAGTCAATGTAATAACAAAGAAAGGATTAACTGCCTGCCATATTTCCGGAGCGATTGTCGATGTATCAACGAAGTCTCTCGCAAAGAGTGAAAGTGAAGTACCATTCTGATGGAATGAGAACCAGAAGAAAATAACAACACCCAGCACTGCAAACAATGCGTAAAGACGCTGTTTGATTTCCTTCGCCATAGCAGCCTTTTCTTCAGCTGAATAAGTAACAGCAGCAGCGGCTTCTTTCTTTCCCGGATTTGGGAACTGACTCTTGGTAACAAAGAAGATAATCAAAGAAATAAGCATTGCTGCAACAGATGCAACAAATGAATAATGAATACCTTCATTAAATATCTGCAAATACTGTGCACAAGAAGCAGCCATATCGGTAGTTTCACCCACACATTGTGACATCAACTGATTCAGGTTACCCATAGCCTCAGCCGACATTCCCTCTGCACCTTTTGCTATATAGTCATGACACAAAGCAGGAAGACTCGCATTATAGACCATATCGTGTGCACTCAGCCACCAGCTTCTCAACAGAGGAGCAATAAACGGAGCTACCAGTCCACCGATATTGATAAACACATAAAAGATCTGGAATCCAGAATCTCTCTTGCTCTTAGCTTCGATCAGCTCTTTTTCCCCCTTTGTAGCAGCCTCAGCTTCAAGATTATCGTACATCTGGCCTACGATAGCCTGAAGATTTCCCTTGAACAGACCATTACCAAATGCTATGAAGAACAATGCAATACAAGTAAGTGTAAGCAACCATGATGTATTGCCTGCGTTAGCAGTAATAGGAATAGATAATGCAATATATCCAATAGCCATCACCACAAGGCCGGCCATGATTGTACCTTTATAATTCTGCTTTCTGTCAGCAATCAGACCCCCTACAAGACTTAACAGATAGATACCTGCATAAAAGAATGAATAGATAAGTGTACTTTTTTCCTCACTTATACCAAATTTAGAACAAAGGAACAACACCAGCACAGCGTTCATGATGTAGTAGCCAAAACGCTCCCCCATATTAGAAAGTGCAGCAGGTATCAGACCTTTAGGATGCTTGTTAAACATAAATAATGAAGATTTTAATGATTAATAAATTTAATATTTTTTGCAAATATATAAAAAAGTGGCAAAAACACAGGCAATTGTCCTGTTTTTTCAATCTTTTCGGTATAAAACAACGAAAATATTAGCACAAATCGAACAAAATTCGCCCATGTTTCAAACAAAACGTCACCACGTTCCTATTCACCGAACAGTGTGCAGACTTCGGCACGGCTGACCTTTATCAAATCGTCGGGAGCCAGTTTGACCTGCAAGCCTCGCACACCCGCACTGACATAGATATAAGGGAAATCATTGCATGTATGATGAATATACGTAGGAAAATGTTTTTTCATGCCTATTGGAGAACATCCTCCCCGAATATATCCTGTCAACGGAAGCAGTTCCTTGACGGGAATAAGGTCGCATTTCTTGTTTCCCGAAACCTTCGCAGCCATTTTCAGGTCAATTTCATGCTCACCCGGAATCACACAGACAAAATAACCCGATTTGTCTCCGTGAAGTACCAGTGTCTTGAAAACCTGTTCGATATTCTCACCCAGGGTAGCGGCAACATGTACACAACTCAAATCGTTTTCATCAACTTCATAAGGTACAAGTTCATATTTTATCTTATCTTTATCCAGCAAGCGTGCCGCATTCGTCTTTGCTATTTTTTCTTTTGCCATAATAACCAGATTGTTTTTATCGCTTAATTACTGATTTTCCAACTCTTCTTTAATAAACCGGGGCGTATATCCCTTATCCGATTTTGCAACTTCCTCAGGAGTCCCGCATGAAAGCAGTTGTCCTCCACCTCTACCTCCTTCTGGACCCATATCGATAATATAGTCTGCCATCTTGATAACATCCAGGTTATGTTCGATGACAATAACTGTATTTCCTTTATCTACCAGCTTGTTCAGAACCGTCATCAGCACACGTATATCTTCAAAATGCAAACCGGTAGTCGGCTCATCCAGAATATAAACGGTTTTACCCGTATCGCGCTTCGAAAGTTCTGTTGCCAGCTTCACGCGCTGACTCTCACCACCCGACAAAGTAGTAGAAGGCTGTCCCAGCTTGATATATCCCAGTCCGACTTCCTGCAAAACCTTTATCTTATTCAGTATCTGAGGAACATTTTCGAAAAACTCTACCGCACGGTTGATGGTCATATCAAGCACATCGGCGATAGATTTGCCTTTATAACGCACTTCCAGCGTTTCTCTGTTGTAGCGCTTACCGTGACAAACCTCGCACGGAACAAATACATCCGGAAGGAAATTCATTTCGATCGTTTTATACCCATTTCCTCCACAAGCCTCACAGCGTCCTCCCGAAACATTGAATGAGAAACGTCCCGGCTTGTATCCGCGTATTTTGGCTTCGGGAAGCCCCACAAACAGATTACGGATATCAGAGAAAACACCGGTATAAGTTGCCGGATTGGAACGAGGCGTACGTCCAAGCGGTGACTGGTCGACATTCACCACTTTATCAATGTATTCCAGTCCTTCTATCGCATCATAAGGCAAAGGCTCTTGCAAAGAACGGTAAAAATGCTGAGAAAGAATAGGCTGAAGGGTATCATTTATCAAAGTAGACTTACCGCTTCCCGAAACTCCGGTTACACAAATCAGCTTGCCCAGTGGAAATTCCACATCTACCCCTTTCAGATTATTTCCTCTGGCTCCACGCAGCCAAAGTGATTTGCCATTTCCCTTCCGGCGTTCGGCAGGGACTTCAATCTTCATCTTTCCATTCAGATACTGCGAAGTAAGTGTGGAGGTCTTAAGCATCTCTTCCGGAGTTCCGGCAAACACAACCTCACCTCCCAGTCGTCCGGCCTTCGGTCCCATATCTACTACATAATCGGCAGCCAGCATCATGTCTTTGTCGTGTTCTACCACAATGACAGAGTTTCCCAGGTCGCGCAACTCTTTTAAAGAGTTAATCAGCCGGATATTATCCCGTTGATGCAGACCGATGCTCGGTTCATCAAGAATATACAGTACATTAACCAGCTGCGAACCAATCTGTGTGGCCAGACGGATACGCTGGCTTTCTCCTCCCGACAAGCTTACAGAAGAACGGTTCAGTGAAAGATAATCCAGTCCAACATCCAGCAAGAATTTCAGGCGGGTACGTATCTCCTTCAATATCTCCGCAGCAATGATACGCTGCTTACTTTCCAGATGTTCTTCTACATGCATCAGCCAGTCATAAAGCTCGCTTATGTCCATGGTAGAAAGCTGATAGATGTTCTTGTCATGAATACGGAAATGAAGAGCCTCCTTATTCAACCGCGCTCCCTTACACTCCGGACATACATCAGTCTTGGCAAACTGTTCTGCCCACTTTTGGGCTGTGGCCGAAGCATCCTTCTCCTGCATCATCTGAATGTATTTCACAATACCTTCGTAAGTCACAAAGTAATCCGACGATGCATGTATCAGCGAACTCTTGATTTTCAGACGTTCGTCTGCCCCATACAGAATCTCGTTTATGGCATCTTCAGGCAATTCCGAAACAGGAGTCTTCAATGTTGCTTCATATTTCTCCAGCAGCGCTTCTATCTGCCAGAATATCATCACATTCTTATATTTGCCAAGTGGAGCGACAGCACCTTCATAAATAGAGAGTGAACGATCGGGAATTACCTTGTCTACATCTATCAGATTGACATATCCCAATCCCTTACAGCGCGGACAGGCGCCTTGCGGAGAGTTAAAAGAGAAATTGTGCGGAGCCGGCTCCCTATACGAAAGTCCCGTAACCGGACACATCAGCCGCTTGCTGTAATGGCGTACGCTCTCAGTCTGTGCATCAAGAATCATCAGCAAGCCATCACCCTGCTGCATGGCAGTCGCTACACTTTGCTTCAGACGTTTTTCTTCCTTCTCCGTAACTACCGTTTTATCTATCACAACCTCGATATCGTGATTTTTATAACGGTCCAGCTTCATGCCATGCACAATCTCCTTCACATCACCGTCTACACGCACATACAGGTATCCTTTCTTGCGTATCTGTTCGAATAATTCTTTATAATGTCCTTTACGGGTACGTACCAGCGGAGCAAGAATATAAATACGCCGGCCCTTATAGTCACGATGAATCAGATCCAGAATCTGCTCTTCTGTATATTTTACCATTTTCTCACCCGACAGATATGAGTAGGCAGTTCCCGCACGAGCGAAGAGCAGACGAAGATAATCGTATATTTCGGTAGTAGTACCCACCGTAGAGCGAGGATTTTTGTTAGTTGTTTTCTGTTCAATGGAAATAACAGGACTCAGACCGGTTATCTTATCCACATCCGGACGTTCCATTCCACCCAGAAAATTTCGCGCATAAGCAGAAAACGTTTCGATATAACGTCTTTGTCCTTCGGCAAAAATCGTATCAAAAGCCAATGAAGATTTCCCGCTTCCACTCAGACCCGTTATGACGGTCAAACTCCCGCGGGGAATTTCCACATCTATATTTTTTAGATTATGTACACGCGCTCCTTGTACATTTATCGTTTCTTTTACGTCTTCCATATCCTTAAAATCAATCATATCTTTGCAAAGATAATGCTTTTTTTTGTACTTTTGCCACTCAACAAATACAAACGAAAATGAAGTTTATCCATATTATCTGCCTTTCGCTGGCGCTATCAGCCAGCAGTTTAAGTGCAACGGTATCGGCACAGACCGGAACCGGATATTTTTTGCATACCGTGACAAAAGGACAAAGCCTGTACTCCATTGCCAGCATGTATCACATTTCGGTTGACGACATTGTACGCCTGAACCCGGGAAGCAAGGAACAAATACGTGCCGGACAAGCGTTGAAAATTCCACAGGCACAATACTCCAATGAGGACGGAAAACAGTTCCATACGATACAGGCAGGAGAAACATTATATCAGCTGACACTGAAATACCACGTAACGGCCCAGGCTATTTGCAAAGCCAATCCGGGATTAAGTGCCGAAAACTTCCGTATCGGTCAGGTTATTGTCATTCCGGCACAGGATAACACACCCGCTCAGACAGAACAAACTGCTCAAGCAGAGCCGGCAGTAAAGAAAAACGAATGGAGGGATATGCACAAGGTAGCCCGAAAGGAAACGATTTTCAGCATCAGCCAGCAATATGGCATCACACAGGAAGAACTTATTGCAGCCAATCCGGAATTAAAGAACGGAAAGCTGAAGAAAGGAAGCTTCCTTTTCATTCCTTACCCTAAATCACAGGAAACAGGAAAGACAGCACCGTCTTCACAGGCAGCTCCCAGCAACGAAGAACTCTTCGAAGAAAATTCTATCAGCAAAAAGCAGATAAATACCATAAAAGTTGCTCTGATGTTACCTTTTACATCTACCAGTCAGGATGAACAGTCACGCATGGTAGAGTTTTACGAAGGTTTTCTTATGGCTATTGATAGCCTGAAACATCAAGGAGTATCTGCCGATATTTACACCTACGATACCAAAGGAACCACAGCCGGCACGAATGCAATCTTATCCCAGAGCAAGCTGAAGGATATGGACATCATTTTTGGTCCGGCACACCAGTCATCCATCGCTTCTGTCGCAGCCTTTGCCGACAAGAACAATATCCGTCTGGTAGTTCCTTTCTCTCCTAAAGTAGATCAGGTATTTACCAATCCGAATATCTATCAGGTCAATACCCCACAGTCTTATCTTTATTCAAAGGTATACGAACATTTTATCCGGAAATTCGGAAAAACCAATGTCATTTTCGTTGACGATGGCAGCGGAGATAAGGAAAAAGCCGAATTCATTAAAGGCATGAAGAATGAATTGAAAGACAACAACGTTAGATTCAAGCAGATACAGCTAGCCGGAGATATTGATCCGAACAAAGTGATTGCCGCCATGGACACCCTGCAGGAAAACATCTTTATTCCGACTTCAGGACGAAGCTCAGCATTGACACGCGTACTGCCTCACCTGACTCTTGTCCGCCGCGAGCATCCGCATTTCGACATGCACCTGTTCGGCTATCCTGAATGGCAGACTTATACACAGGATTTCCTGGCAAACTTTTATGAGTTGGATACCTATTTCTACTCATCGTTCTATACCAACAACCTGTTTCCGGCTGCCATCAATTTCACCCAGTCATACCGCCGCTGGTACAGCAAAGATATGTCGAATACTTATCCTAAATATGGCATGCTAGGATTCGACGTGGGATATTTCTTCCTGAAAGGTCTGTCGCAGCAAGGCAACAAGCTGGAAGAAAATCTAAACCGCGTACAGGTAACTCCGATACAGACCGGATTCTGCTTCGAACGCGTCAATAACTGGGGAGGGTTCATCAACCGTAAAGTATTCTTTGTACATTTCACAAAAGATTACGAACTGATTAAACTTGATTTCGAATAAGTACATGAAAAAGCAATCTGTTATTGCATTACTGAGCATATTATGTTTGTCGGTGGGACTGCCTGTCCGCGCCCAACTACAAGACCCGCGCCACAATTTAGCCATAGGTATAAATGGCGGCGTAAACCTTAGTTCCGTCAGTTTTGAGCCAAGTATCAAGCAAAAAACATTTATTACTCCCTCTGTCGGAGTGACTGTCCGATATATATCAGAAAGATATTTCAAGATACTCTGTGGTATACAGGGAGAAATCAACTACTCCCAAAGAGGATGGAAAGAAAATATCGACGACGGCACAGGAGATACATACCAGCGCACCATGAACTACATAGAGGTTCCATTGATGGCACATCTTGGCTTTGGAAAAGATAAAGGGAACGGAGCACGGTTTGTCCTGAACATCGGTCCACAGATTGGCTTCCTATTGGGAGAAAATGAGAAGCAAAGTGCTTCCTGGCATCCGGAAGACCGCCCGAATGGAGTTATCTGGCAATATGGAAAGATGGCAGAAATGAAGTTCGATTATGGCATTGTAGGAGGCGGAGGTCTGGAAGTACGTACAGGCATCGGCAATTTCCTGCTTGAAGCAAGATATTATTTCGGGCTGAGTGACTTCTACCACAGTACAAAGAAAGACCCGTTCTCACGTTCGGCTCACTCATACATTGCGGGACGACTGACTTACTTATTCGATATAAAGAAATAACGCTATTCTATTTATTCATCACGTAAACAGAAAACGTATAAACTCTTATTATGATTATGAAACTCATTTCATGGAATGTAAACGGGCTGCGAGCTTGTTGCGATAAAGGCTTTCGGGAAATATTCAACGAACTGGATGCAGATTTCTTCTGCTTACAGGAAACCAAAATGCAGGAAGGACAGCTCGACCTGGCATTCGAAGGCTATACTTCTTACTGGAATTATGCCGAAAAAAAAGGATATTCGGGTACAGCTATATTTACTCGCCATCAGCCTCTTTCTGTAACTTACGGGCTGGGTATAGACGAACACGACCATGAAGGACGGGTCATTACACTGGAAATGGAAAACTTTTATCTGGTTACGGTGTATACCCCCAACTCACAGGACGGATTGAAACGTCTGGATTACCGTATGACCTGGGAGGAAGATTTCCGTAAATACCTGCTACAGTTAGACCGACAGAAGCCGGTTCTCGTATGTGGTGACTTGAATGTAGCACATAAGGAAATCGATTTGAAGAATCCGAAAACCAACCGGATGAACGCAGGTTTTACTGACCAGGAACGAGAAAAATTCCAGTTATTGCTCGATGCCGGATTTATCGATACATTCCGCCACTTTTATCCTACACAGGAAAATATCTATTCGTGGTGGTCGTACCGCTTTAAGGCACGCGAGAAGAACGCAGGGTGGCGTATAGACTATTTCCTTGCTTCGTCACGCATTGCCGATAAACTTCAGGATGCCAAGATACATACTGAGATATTCGGTTCCGATCATTGTCCAGTAGAAGTAACCATCAACTGGTAATCGCACAAGAAGAATGAAAAACAGCGGATTTACCTTGCGTAAACGTGCGTTAAGTTTCAAATATGCTTTTCACGGCATCTTTCTGCTTATCAGTCGGGAACATAATGCATGGATACATTGCTTTGCCGCCGTATGCGTCATTACGGCGGGCATTCTTGTCGGACTATCACCTATGGAATGGATTGTCATCTGTTTATGTATCGGACTGGTTCTTTCGGCAGAAGCAGCAAACTCTGCAATCGAGGCACTTGCCGACCGGGTATCTCCAGCGTATGATGAAGCCATCAAACGCACCAAGGATCTGGCGGCAGGAGCTGTTTTGCTTCTGGCCATTGCGTCGGCTGTTGTCGGACTGATAATCTTTCTTCCCAAACTTACCCTGTTGTCATGAGAAAACTGATTTTTATACTATCTGCTCTGATTCTTTCTTTATCTGTCTGCGCCCAGGAAATAGAAGTAAGCGGAACCAGAAAGGCTGTACGCACATCAGGCGATGTAGGAGCTTTGCTTCTTCCGGTTGCAGGAGTCACTGCCGTGTTGCTTCAAAAAGACTGGCAAGGATTAAAACAAGGCGTATTTTCAGGAGTAACGACACTGGGAGTCACATACGCGCTGAAATATATTGTCAAAAAAGAACGTCCCGACCGTAGCGACAATCATTCATTTCCATCCATGCACACATCTACTTCTTTTGCCGCCGCAGCCTTTATCCAACGGCGCTATGGCTGGAAGTGGGGACTGCCTTCCTACATATTATCTACATATGTAGGATGGACCCGTGTTTACGGAAAGAAACACGACTGGTGGGATGTAGCTGCCGGAGCAGCAATCGGAGCCGGAAGTTCTTACATCTTCACCCGCCCGTTTGCCAGGAAGCACAACCTGACAATCAGCCCTGTTGCCGGCGACGGACATTACGGGTTCTATGCATCCATGAACTTTTAAAAGAAACAGCAGCAGAATCTACCGCTATACTGATAAAAAATCCTCTCCTGAAAAACTCAAGAGAGGATTTATTGTATTACTAAAACCAAACCCAGAAACATACTTAAAGTTTCATGCACTTCGGCAGAAAGTCTTCAAGATATTTCCAAAAGATTCATCGCTTCTTAAAGCATATATAAGCGTAAAAGCCAGATGAATTTTCTCATATAAACATAAAGCTACCTACAATACACTTCCATATATCTCGATATCGGCAATACGGGCCCGCTGGTCTTCACCAGAGTCTGTTATGGAAAGACGTATATAGCGTGCCTTAACCGGAACAATATCGACATCTGTCACAGGCATTGTATTTCCAGACTGACAGTCTGCGCTTTCCCACTTCTTTCCGTCATTACTTACTTCCAGTTTAAAATCCCGCGTATTAAGCGAATCGGGCAATCCGGCGTTTCCTGCATGGCGCACTACATACCGGCTTATCAGATACTTTTTCTTGAAATCAAATTGTATCCATGCTTTGCCGTCATCCGTACCCGAAACCCACATCTGTTTCTCAGCAGCAGAACCATCGGCCACCAGATCAGAAGATGTCTTCGAAAGCGACGTCTTTACCGTAACGTCCGGAGAGAGCGTCAAATTAAAAGGAAGTCCGTTTGCCTTTCTGTAAAGATTAAAAAAATGATCTCCCCTACAAATAACAATATTTCCCGGAGAAAGAGCCTCAAGACGTTCTTTCAGTGCTACAATATTATCCGGTCCCATTTTCCACGACTCACCTTGTGCCGAAAGAAAAAGCGGTTTTGAGCCATCAAATTTAGCTATCGTATCTTGCCAGAACGAGTAAATGACATCTACTCCATTTGCATAGCAGGGTAGATTGGCTATCACCGGCAAATTACGGTCTTGCACTAAGGTCGGCAGTTTGTAAGGCTGGTGTTCCCAATCCTGTAATGTAAGTCCATACAAATAACGGCAATAGCGAGCATAAGCACTTCGCTGTTCATCATTTATTTCATCCCATATGGTTATAATCCTCAACCCACTTTTTTCCAGATATTGCTGAGTCCATTTCACATAAGGTGAAATAGCTTCCCCGCTGTCGCTGTTCCATATGTAATTGTGAGAGTCATAAATCAGGGAATACCCTAGTCCGGAAGGTCCGGAAGCAAAACAGTCGTTTTCTGTAGCTGTATCATAATAATAATTCAGCAACGCAGGTCCAAAGTCTACCAGTCCCGGACTGATTGTCCAGTTAATGGGAATACTTCCTCTGCCTTCTTTATCCCAAAGTTGCGACATGGCATGCTGGCAATACTGCACGTTGTCACCATCACTCAAGAAAAGAGCCAAATATATTTTATTCTCCAGTTCCGGCATCTTTGGAACCTTCGGATAATGAACCGGCTGTGACATTCCGGCATAAACAGTCGCATTCATATAAAAATCAGAAGGAATCGTAGAAAGACCATACTCGGCTGTCATCCCTACCCCAGAACGCTCCTCAGGAAACCATCCGGTAACCAGACTTTCCCCGGGTTTCATCTCCTTCAGGAATTTCCGCAGAATCACATTCTCATTCCATTTACGGGCATCGAGCCATACTATAGCTGCTCCAGACGCAACGGCAAGATCACGGACAAATCCCCTCTCCGGCGGTTGGCTCACCAAAAGGCGGTGAGTACATCTTTTCCAATAATACTTGTACAGATAATCATAAATCTGAGTAGTACGCGTAAAATTCAACCGTGTAAGGTCTGTCCGGACAGGCAACTTGATTCCCTCATTCAACAAAAGCTGATGGAGTGGCTGCGTTACAGGCAACAAATTTTCGATTCCGGCAACAGTAGAAGCAAGATTGGCATAGTGAATGTTTTTAGAAGGATCATAAAGCACTACACCGTCCAGTTCTGCCGCATATTTCCTCACCAGTTCGAAACGTTTTGCACGAGGCAGCTCATCCATACATAGCCCAAGCTTTTCAGGCCACTTGTACTACCCTCTCCCGCCGGTTGAAACAAGAACAAACGAGGATGAGTTTTATTGACAAGCCCCTGCAGTACAGTAAACATCAGTTTTTCATCATCAGAAATTCCCTCTTGTATATCAAGGGCATCAAGTGTATCTGCCGGCATGGCAAAATGTGGAATAACCTGTCCGTAAGGCCAGGTTATTCCATTATCATTGCTCACATGCTTACTTACCGGAATATATTTGTTTACTCCCTGGGCAGAAAGCGAAACAGCAGCAAAAACCGGAATACAAACTTTTAGCGTGACTTTGAGAAACCGTGATAATCCATTCATAGTCAAAGCTATTAATCTGTTTACAACAAACAATTATTTCACTAACAGTCAATTACCGGTAAACCTCTACCTCGTAAATGCGTACATCTTTCGACGAAGCAGCCTGTGTTCCTCTGGTCACAACCATACGGAGATAGCGATATGCCTTGTCCGAAGTGATTGTACGCAATACTACATTGCTGCGGTTACCGTCGAAGTAATCCACTGTTTGCCAGTCTTCGTCAACAGAGTTTCTTCCCATAAGGAAACACTGGCTCGTAATGAAAGATCCATTTTCCTTACCGGCATTCACAACTTTCCATCCTGTCAGTTTCTCAGCCTTGCCCAAATCAAATTCCAGGAAACTAGGCAGTCCGGCAATGTCACACCATTTAGTCGACAAGTCGCCATCTACAGCAGCCTGCGGACGTTCCTTTTCATTTACATAAGCCGACCATCTTGTCAGTTTTGCATTTTTCAGCAGATTTTCACCCGAAATCATTTTGTTGCCAGATACAAGTTCCGACAGTTCCTCATGGTTGTTTGTACGGAATAATTTTGTCGATGGTTTTACCGGCGAACGGTCTTCAGCAACGGCCGTAGCGGCAAAAATCACTACATTCTCATTCTGGGGCAAAACAACAGAGCGGACACCCTTAGGTATATCCATACCGAATTTGAACATATAAGTAAACTCGTAAGGACAATCTCCATCCGACGCATGACGATGAGTTCCGACATAAGCAATCTGGGCCGGTTTCAAATAGCCGGTAGTATGTCCCTCATGTCCCCATTGACCGACAAATCCTGTATAAGAAGGAACGACAAACTCCGAAGTCTGCTTTCCGCAGGCAATCTGTAAACGCTGGTCCTCAACAGAAGCGGCAGCTGCAAGGAAATACAAACGATTATAGCCTTCAGGAATCTCAATTGTATCATTCTTGCACGACAAGCCGTTGTAAGCTTCCTGTTCACCAAGACGGAAAGTTACCTGATCTACCGTTATCGAATCGGGAAGCAATTCAGCCGCATAGCTATAACCAGACTCGAAATCGGCCTCACTACGGAATTCGTTATAAGTAGCACACTTCTTGTCGTATGGAAGATTAAGTGCCAGACATTTCGGCTGATGTACCTCCATACCCGATTCAGCCAAACGGATCTTATATGTTTTCAAAGAGAAAGGCTTAACTGTAACATCCAGCGTATTATCGCTGAAACCGGCTTTAGCAATTTCCTTCTCTGTTCCGTCGGTTTCAACAGCCTCCACAAGTTTACCGGCAAACGTCAATCTGGCCGATTGAGTTCCCTTACCGGCTACATCATATACACGTACCACATATTCATCAGCATCGACAGCTTTCTTCAATGCCTTGATTATCACGTTCGGATTGTCCGACGATACCATCGAGAAAGTACGTCCCATTTCACCTTTATGCTTATCTGTCTGGAAGGCTTTCAATGTCTGGTTCAGCACCTCTGCCTTCGATACCACTTCAGCCTTGTCAAGCTCACCCTGGTGCGGAAGCAGGCTGTAAGTAAATGTGTGATAACCAAAGTCCTGTCTGTCCTGATAAGTATATCCCTTGTCAGTCTTGGGCGTATGGAGCAAAGTAAGACGGAGCGTATTGTCCGAAGGTTTATCCCATCCGTATTTTCCGTTATTCATAATAGAAACTCCATAGTCCCCCTTGCGGTCGGTCAAATCAGCCCAGTAATGTCCGTAAACCTCATACGCTGTCACTGTATTATTTCCACGCTGCACACTACCCAAAGACAAGTCATAAGTAGCATTCGGATTAGACACAGCAAGCGGGAATTCCGCTTTCAGCAACGCATTTGTAGAGCGCCAGTCTATCTCATTGTAAAAATCGATACGCGGTGCGCGGGTCCCTTCGTACAGGCGGACATACTGACGGAACACTGACTCGCCATGTTTTTTCTCAATACAGATAGATTTACGCAAGTCACCGTCTTCCACCAAGGTCAGTTTCACTCCATGGGTGATAGAAACAGGTTCACGGTCTAATGTTTTTTTCAACACCTCCCATGCAGGCCATTCAAAAGATTCGTTTTCTGTAAACAATGCCAGACGGATAGCTTTTCCCGATGCCACCAGTTCTTTTCCGTTACGCTTATCCAGCAACGAAACAATATCTCCGTTCGCGTCAAAAGACAGTTTATAACATGAGTTCTCCAAGGTATCCGCATGCTGTTGTTTTACGGTCTGCACTCCGGCTCCCGAAGTACGTACATCATAAACCGCATATCCAGTAGCCGGCACAGAAGCCTCAACCAATATATGTGCTTTACCGTCCTGATAACCCAGATACTGTGAAGCCACCTTCTTGCCTTCGGCATTATACACGGCAATACCCTTGGGAGCTTTTGCAAATTCAACTTCTATCTCGGCAAGATCGTTTACCGCAAATCCCAGCGCGTTATACAGCACTACCGGAGTACCTTTTACATTCGTATCCAGCAAACGGCTCACCCCATTGACAGAAGAAGTCAGCACATCCGAAAATTGCTTTAGCGAAATAAGCTCATCATTCCATGAAAATTCATACGCCCGCGGTATGCTCGTACCTGTCAGGTCATCATGAAACTGATGGAAAAGGAAGCGCTTCCACGAAGCTTCAAGTTCCGACTTCGGATAATTTCCCTGGTTCAGCCACTCTGCCGCCACAGCCGCACGTTCGGCCGCGTCACCCAGCAGTTCATTCTGACGGTTATACCATTTCATGGCAGCCTGCGAAGTATAGCAGCCCGTGCCATGTACATCCATCAGCAATTCACCGTCGAATACCGGAAGCTGCTCATGCTTTCCTGCATAATCTTTATAAAGTTGATCGCTGGTAGCACTGACCACCTCGATGTCGCCAGAGCCTTTTACTCCCTTTTCGACAGCACGTACGGAAATGATTGTAGGTGAACCTCCCATATCACCGGTTCCATAATAACGGTAAACGGTACTCAGCGGACTTTCCTTTACCAGTTGCTTCAATTCTTCACTGTCCGACAAATCCTCATCCTTAAAACGGTGACCATAGTCATAACCATGCGCAAACATGATCTGATTGCCATCAATACCCTTCCACAGTCCGATGGTAAACGGATATTTTTTGTCGCCATAAAAAGGATGATTGCGCCAGCCTAGCTTTTGTGAAGAAAAGCCTATCAGCCCACAGTGATGAGCCAGCGACGGCAGTGTCCACCCAAAGCCAAAGCAGTCGGGCAAAAAGATATCCGTACTCTCTGTTCCGAACTCAGTCCGATAATAATTCTGCCCGTACAAAATATTACGGAGCACCGATTCGGCAGAAGGAACCAGAACATCATTGGCATCCCAGCTGCTTCCGGTGACATGCCAGCGTCCTTCCTTTACCCGCTGCTTCAACTCCTCATAACGTGTCGGGAAATATTCTTTCATCCAGGAATATTTCACAGCACCTTCAAAGTTAAAAACATAGTCGGGGTACTTACGGAGAAGAAACAGATTTTGGTTCAGCGTATTCCATACATACTCTTGAATGGTTGTCTGGATATCCCAGTTCCATTGTGTATCCAGGTGTGCGTCTGATACGACATACGCTTTCGGAGAATTCTGAGCGTTTTGAGCTTGCATCGCCTCCGATGCCAGAAAGCACAGGGAGGCAAATAATACAACAGGTTGTTTCATAGTTATTTATTTACGTCTGATTTAAAATTGATATGTACAAAATAACAAAAAAAGACAGTACGCAACCCAATAAGGGCTAATCAAAAAATGCGAAATTCAGGTCAGAAGACAAAAATGTCCCTATTATATACTCTTATATAAAAAGATAAAAGCCCTGATATTTCTTTAATATACAGAGCTTTTATTCAAAAAGACAAATTAACGGATTCAAGCCCGGCCTTCAACAGGCATTCCGATTATACTATTTCGAGTGTGCTCCGCCCTCCCGAGCCGACCTTAACAACCCGGATCTGCGTACGGATCCGTTCACGCATCTCTGCCGTATGGCTGATGACTCCGACTTTCTTCCCCTGCATCGACTGCAAGCTCGACAGGGCATCTATTACCATATTCAGGCTGTTGCTGTCGAGCGTACCGAAACCTTCGTCCACGAACAAGTTGCACATCGGAATGTTACGCGACGAAAGCGACGAGAGTCCCAGAGCAAGTGCCAGACTGATCAGGAAAGTTTCCCCACCCGAAAGCGAACTGATGTTACGAACCTCATCCGCCCGGTCGTGATCGATGACACGGATTCCCAACGAATCCCTCACCTGTTCCAGACTATACCGGTGATTCAACATCCGAAGCTGTTCGTTGGCCTGACGTATCAGGAAGCGCAGTGTAAAGCATTGCGCCGTTTCACGGAACTTGTCGCCGTTGGCATTTCCCAAAATATCATTCAGCTCTTTCCAGTCCTGATACGCCTTCCGCCTGCGTTCAAGTTCTTCGCCTGCCGACAACATCTGTTCCACACTCCGGCGATGCGCCATCAGCATACCGCCCACCTGCAAACGCTCCTTGTCGAGTTCATCCAATGCACACTGTACCTTTTGCATCTCCTCCTGTAGCACAGCCGTCGGATTGGTATCTTCACCCGACTGTTCCAGCGGCATAACCTGCAAGTCGCGATGAGCTTCCATCGCTTTCCGTAGTGCTTCCATCTGTCCCTGACACCATTTTACCTCCTCATCCGCCAGCCGCACCTGTTCACGCTTTCCGTTCCAGTCTGCCGAAGGCGAGAAGCACATATCCAGCCGTTCTTTCGAAAGAACACCCACATGCTCTGCCGACTCATTGTAACGCATGATGAAATCTTCCACTCCACGTTGCGCAGCCATGCAGTCAGCCTGCTTCTTCCGATACTGTTCCTCGGCAGCCTTCACGAACCCCGACAGCCGGCTGTACGATTCGGCCATCTCACTGTGAGCCTTATCAGCAAGCTGCACCTGTTTCTCCGCTTCCTCCAGTTGCAGTTTCAGCGTACGTTCCGTTTCATCCGGATCAGCACCGCCCAGCACCTGCATATAAGCCTTCAGCTTTGCCTCATAAACCTGTACAGCCCCGGCAGTCTCTTCCTTGTTTTCCTTCATGGCTGCCAGACACTCGGCCAACTGTTTCTCCAACGCCCCGGAAGCGACTTTCCGCTCGTTCAGCAAACCCACCGATTCCTGCTGCACACGAGTTGCCTCCCGATACTTGTCGTACATATCCGACAAACGGTCTGCCAGCTTCCCGAAATCCTGTTCGAAAGCCTGCTCCCAGTTGGGTAACGAAATTTCCTGGCGCAATGCCTCACGCAAATCACTGTTCGCACGTTCAAGTTGCTGCAATTCCGCACGCTTCTGCTCACTCTGTCCCTGCCGTTGTTTCAATTCCACGGTCCGGCGATGCAGTTCTTCACGCTGACGTGCACACACTACCTGATTCTCATCGTACGTACGGCGCATGGCAGTCAGCTCATTCTGTGCCTGCTGATAAGCATTCTGTTCGGCACGCACCTGCTTACCCTGTACCACAATCCGTTCCGATTCCGCCGTCAGCAAAGCCGACAAGGCAGGAGCATCTGCCCGTACAACATCAGCAGGCAGAGCGGGATAAGCAACAACCAGTGTAGTCCATTCGCCGACAGCCTCAGCCAGTTCCGCATTCAGCCGTCCGGTTCCCTCACGCAATGCCGACAACTTACCGTTCAGGTCCGAACAAAGCAGGCGCAATCCGCTGGGAGAAGCATCCAGCCGTTCCTCAATTTCCGTCTGTCGCTTGCGGCGACGAGCAATCTCCTCCTTGACAGGCTGCAACACTTCCGCTATTCCTTCGGCATACGGATGCTCCCGTGCACCACATACCGGACAAGGTTCTCCCGGTTTCAGCGCGGCACGCATATGCTCGGCACTCCGGCTGCTTGCCAGTTGCCACGCCTCCTCCAATCCGGGCAACAGACGGTTTATCTCTTCCGTTCCGTTGTCAGTACCTTCATCTCACGCATCGCGGCATCCAGTTCTTTAGTTATTTGTTCAGACGCAAGCCGATTTTCCGACAGACTCTTCCGGCGTTCCATTACCGCCGCCTGCAACTTTTTCAGTCGTTCCAAATCGGTATAACATTTCGTCACGTCCGCCATCCGCTGCTGCAATGCCTCTACATCCACACCAGCCAGTGCCTGTGTTTCTGCCGGATACTCTCCCGACACAGAACCAGTTCCTCATCCGATTTCTGCAAACGATTCTCTTCTTCCCGGCATACCAGCTGCTGATTTTCCAGCTCGATACCGTTTTTCTTCCAGTCTTCAGACTCTTTTTGCCAACGCTTTACAGCCTTATGAAGCGACTCCAGCCTGTCGGAAACCGCATTCTTGTTTTCCAGCATATCACGGTGTGGTATCAGTTCCGCCAACATCCGTTCCGCTTCCGCCTGCCGCTTCTGCAATTCCGCTGCCTGAAGCTCATTTTCCGCCTGCTCCTTTCTCAGCAATTCTTCCTTCTTCGCCAGCAAACTTTCCTCCTCTTTCAGGCGAGTCACGGTAGCCTGCTGTGCGTCCAGCTCCACCTTCTGCTTACGGGCTGCCGTCACCAGCGGAAGCATCTGCTCTTGTTTCTCACGGACTACATTGTAATTTTCTTTTACATCCAGTAAAAGTTTCCGCTTCTCAGCCTCTTCCTTTTCCAGCGCACTACACTGCAATTGTTTCCGACCGACTTCCTCTGTCAGCTCTTTCAGTTCACGTTGCAGATTCATGTAAGTCTGATATACATCGCGTACAGGAGCCACCTCATCGAGCATCCGCAACTCGTCCCGTACCGGCTGCAAGTTCTGTGCCTTTTCCGAAGCCTGTCTCCATTTTGCTTCCTCACCAGCAAAAGCCACCTCCAGCGCACACAAGTCTGCATACCATTTCTGCTGATCCTTCAACTTCTGGAGTTCAGCCTGCAAGATACGGAAACTGGCGTCCAACTCCCCCTTACGCGTTTCCACTTCCGCCAGCTTTTCGTCGGACAGCTGATGTACGGCAAAAGCCTTTACCAGATTGAACACCTCATTATAAGCAGCTTCCGCCTCCTTATAAAACTCATAAATCTTACGGGCAACAGCCGTATAAAGTTCCGTTCCGGTCAGCTTTTCCAGCAAGATAGCCTTATCCTTGTCGTCCGCCTTGACAAAATTGGCAAACGAATTCTGCGCCAGCATCACCGTACGGGTAAACTGTCCGTAATCCAGACCGATAATGCGGTCGAGCCCCTCATTGTTGATATTCTTATGTCCGCGCTTCTGACGTCCCCCTCCGGTTATTTCCACTTCCTTCTCGCTGGTTCTTCCCGCTTCGTCCACTGCTATCCGTACAGCCTGCGCTCCGGACGCGTATAATTGATGCGGGCTATGGAACACGACCAGCGGGCACGATAGCGGAAACCGTCGCGCGCCAGAAACACCACTTCGGCAAAACACTCCTTCGTACCCTTGCGAAGAATGTTACGCGGGTCGTCAGGATCGAGCACCTGATCGTTATTCGGACGCTCGGTATGATAATAATCGAAATTATCTGCCCCATAAAAACGAGGAGCAAGCCCGTACAATGCCAGACAGACAGCATCCAGAATGGTCGACTTTCCGCTTCCCGTTTCACCTACGATGGAAAACAAATCGGCACTCCGTAAAGGTTCACTCTCAAAATCAATCACCTGTTCCCCCTCAAGCGAAGCCAGGTTATACATGATTACTTTCAACAACTTCATTCATTGCCTCCTTCCCTGCGAGCCGCTTCCACAGCCCGTCTGGCAAGTTCCACCAGCTCATCGCGCATTTCGCAGCGGAACTTGTTCTGATAACTCTTTCTGATCACCTCTATCGGGTCGAGCGTCAGCAAATCGTCGACCGATTCCAACACCACTTCCCCGTCGCCAGCCGACTGCTGCACCCGATAAGCGATTACCGTCCGGCACAAGCGCACATTTTTCGACTGAAGGACATCCTCTACCTGCTTGTTGATGCCAGCCACGGGAGCGTCGAGCAAGACATTCACCTCCAGATACGGAACAGGCTCTTCTTCGCTCATTTTATCTTTATCGGGCAAGGCACGCAGTAAGTCGAGCACCTCGGTCAGCGGAAGCGGTTTTGCCGGAACAGAAACCAGCGGATGCTGCAAAGGATAGTCGAGGAACTCGGACACACCATTCAGGCGACCGTCCTCTATCTCATAATAAACAGCTCCGTGACGATAGCCCTTCTCTGCAAACGACATCGGCAGGGCACTGCCCGGATACAACCAGTTTTCACGGCCGCTAACTTTCTGATTACGATGCAAATGCCCCAACAAGGCTAACGTAACATTTTCATCTATTTCATCCAGACTGACCATTTCCGAACCACCTATCACGATACGTTCCGAAGAATTTTCGGCAATCTCACTCCCCGTAGCATATAAATGCGCCATCAGAATCAGCGCTTCCCTGCTCCGGTCGCGCCGGAGATTCGCTGCCTCAACCGCCCGACGCAGGAACTCTCCTACACCCTCCCCGTAACTCATACCACGGGTAAAGTCCCCATCACGCAAGTAAGGCACGGCAAGCACCCAGGCACGTTCTTCCGGATGCGCTGCCGAACAGACAGGCAACAGCAAATCGTCCGGCAAGAAGTTACCTTCCTCCTGCCTGCGTATCAGCCCGCGCACATAGACCCGATGCCTTTCCAGCATCAAGCCGTGCAGCCGAGTCGTGGTTTCCGGCAATTATTATCGTCTGCAACTGCGGGAAACGCTGCGTCAGCGTATCGAGAAAACTGTAATACAACTCCTGAGAGGCAGCCGAAGGATTACTCGAATCGAATATGTCGCCCGACACCAGCAAGGCATCAGGATTTTTCTGTCCGACAGCACCGAGCAGCCACCGAAGAAAATCGGCATGCTCTTCCTGACGGTCGAAGCCGTGGAAGGTATTCCCCAAGTGCCAGTCGCTTGTAGCCAATATCTTTATCATGGTAAGTTATCTGTTAATTCAGGATGATTCACCCCATAACCGAAAAGTGCGAAGTCGCCCAGACACGGATCGCCGGGAAACACCTCCGCCAATGCCTCTGTGATACACCGGGCAGCCGACAACGAAAAAGAAGGTTTATCGGTCAGTCCCAGCAGAAAAGCTACCCGGCACACATGCGTATCGAGCGGGATAATCAGGTCGGCAGGACTCATCCGCCGCCAGATACCGAAGTCGACAGCCGAATCACGACGGATCATCCAGCGCAGAAACATGTTGAGCTTCTTCTGCGGACTTCTGTCGGACACCCCAATCTGGAAAAGGACAAGATGAATGAGCTTAAACAATGCGCCAGCGATTACGGCGTTGAAATGAGCTTCTGCATCGGATTTCCCGGAAAAGTCAGCAAAGCATCCTCCAGCGTACGATTCTCCGTATACCCGCATACAACTTCTCGAAATAAATACGGAATGCCGCATACGAAACCATCCGGTAAAAGCTCCGTTGGTTCCCACGACTGAAATCATTCTCCCAGCGTCTGGAAAGCACATACTGCAAGGGAGCACGTCCCATCAGTCCATCCAGTTCGTCTACCTTGCGGAGAATCATCCGGCGATTTCCGAAACTCAGGACGGCAGTCAGCAGTCCCATTATTTCAATATCGTCCTGCCGGACATAACGGTGCGGGAATTGTACGGGATCATTCGCGATGAAATCCGCCTGATGATAGGCTTCCGCCCACTCACGCAACTGCCGGCAAAGTTTTTCTGTCATAATCAAAACACATATAAAAACAACGATGAGATCACCACAGAAACCAGATTATCCTGTAATGAATCTCATCGTCCTATTCAAAATATCTACAGACAGTATGCCGTACATCAGTTGAAGTAATACAGGAAAGTAGCGATACC
>ERZ791618.235-NODE-235-length-32620-cov-2.195394_pt1 | contig 32620 bp, 31 predicted proteins | sample MGYA00510059_ERZ791618 | MGnify/ENA primary metagenome ERZ791618 (study PRJEB30046, sample SAMN00715159) | human gut metagenome | study: EMG produced TPA metagenomics assembly of the A metagenome-wide association study of gut microbiota in type 2...
GCAGGAACTGAAAGACAATCCTTCGGCTGTTTCCGTAAGGATAGGAAATATGGAATGTGCTTACAGTAAAGAGATGTTTGAGGAAGATGGAGCTTATTATACTTCCCACCTTTGGATTACCGGTATGGGCGATGTTGCTTTCGAATGTTCTTTTACTGTCAGTAAGGGTTCATCTGCGGCAGAAGCCGAGGCGGTTATTGCTTCATTGGAAATACGCAAAGAGGGAGTGAAATATCCGGAAGAGATTATTCCTGTCCGCCTGTCCGAAATCTATCAGATTAATAAAGCTGCTGTACCCGGATGGTGAGTTTACCAAGAGCAACTGGAGGAGATCCTTGTCTTTGCGCTGGAAATGCGCCGTCGTGTGAAAGAGCAACTGAAAAAAGACTTCCAGGGAATGGAAGAAGATTTGGACAGCATGCAGCAGGTCATCGATGGTGGAACTATCGGTCCGAAGAAGAAAGAAGCGTGGCTCTCTTTCGGTATTGCCATCTGTGTGATTCTTGCCAATGAGGTAGATGGCCTGGAGTGGATGACCCTGATAGATGGTAATCGAGAAGCTCCTGTGCTGCAGAATCTTACTACCGGAGAATGGATTGACCCCATGAAATTAGTGTGGAGCAAAGTGAAGGCAGGGGAACCTTGCAATCTGTCAGAGACCTACAAAACCCTTCTTTAATTTTTAATTTATAATTTTTAATTGTGATTAGTTATCTTCAGATAGAGAATTTGACCAAATCGTTTGGTGATTTGGTATTACTTGAGAATGTTGCTCTCGGTGTAGCAGAAGGACAACGTATCGGATTGATTGCCAAGAATGGTAGCGGTAAAACTACCTTACTGAATATCATTGCCGGGAAAGAGGGATATGACAGTGGGAATATATCTTTCCGCCGTGACCTCCGGGTAGGGTATTTGGAACAAGACCCGCAATATCCGGAAAACCTGACTGTATTGGAAGCCTGTTTTCATCATGGCAACAGTACTGTAGAATTGATTAAGGAATACGAACGTTGCATGGAGACGGAAGGGCATCCGGGACTCGATGAAATCCTGATACGCATGGACCATGAAAAAGCATGGGACTATGAGCAGAAGGCCAAGCAAATTCTATCTCAGTTGAAGATACGTAATTTCGACCAGCAAGTAAAGCACCTTTCTGGTGGTCAGCTGAAACGTGTGGCACTTGCCAACACTCTTATTACTGAACCGGATTTTCTGATCCTGGATGAGCCTACCAACCATCTCGATCTTGATATGACTGAATGGCTGGAAGATTATTTGCGCCGCACCAACCTCAGTCTACTTATGGTGACGCACGACCGCTATTTTTTGGATCGTGTCTGCACCGAAATCATTGAAATAGACAATCGTCAGATTTATCAATATAAAGGAAACTATAGTTATTATCTGGAGAAACGGCAGGAACGTATTGATGCAACGAATGTCGAGATCACTCGCGCCAACAACCTGTATCGTACAGAACTGGAATGGATGCGCCGTATGCCACAGGCCCGCGGACATAAAGCCCGCTATCGCGAAGATGCTTTCTATGAACTGGAGAAAGTAGCCAAACAGCGTTTTAATAACGACAATGTGAAGCTGGATGTGAAAGCGTCCTATATCGGCAGTAAGATATTCGAGGCGGACCATGTGTACAAATCATTCGGTGACCTGAAGATATTGGAAGACTTCTCTTACATCTTTGCCCGTTATGAAAAGATGGGTATTGTGGGAAATAATGGTACCGGTAAATCTACTTTTATCAAAATCCTGATGGGAGAAGTAAAGGCAGACAGCGGAACAATTGATATTGGTGAGACGGTGCGCTTCGGTTATTACTCGCAGGATGGCTTGCAGTTTGATGAACAGATGAAGGTCATTGATGTGGTGCAGGATATTGCCGAAGTCATAGAACTGGGTAATGGCAAGAAGCTGACTGCTTCCCAATTTCTGCAGCATTTCCTTTTCACCCCCGAAACCCAACATAGCTATGTCTATAAATTGAGTGGGGGAGAACGCCGCCGCCTGTACTTGTGTACGGTACTGATGCGCAATCCTAACTTCCTTGTATTGGATGAGCCTACCAACGACTTGGATATTATCACTCTGAATGTGCTGGAAGAGTATTTGCAGAATTTCAAGGGCTGTGTGATTGTGGTTAGCCACGACCGTTATTTTATGGATAAAGTAGTAGACCACTTGTTGGTGTTCAATGGTCAGGCGGACATTCGTGATTTCCCCGGAAACTATACGCAGTATCGTGACTGGAAAGAAGAAAAAGCCCGCCAAGAGAAAGAAAAAGAGAAAGAGGCTGCTAAACCGCAGGAAGACAAAACTTCTAAAGTACGTCTGAATGAAAAGCGACGGATGTCCTTTAAAGAGAAGAGAGAGTTCGAACAACTGGAACAGGAAATTGCTGCCTTAGAAGAAGAGAAGGCCAGTATTGAGACTGCTTTATGCAGTGGTACCCTGTCTGTAGACGAGCTGACAGAGAAGTCGAAACGTCTGCCTGAGGTAACCGATCTGATTGATGAAAAGACTATGCGTTGGCTGGAACTTAGTGAGATAGAAGAATGAATTTAACTAACTATCATAGTCATAGCTTGTATTGTGACGGACGTGCTAATATGGAAGACTTCATCCGCTTTGCCCTGAGCGAAGGATTTACGTCTTACGGTTTTTCATCTCATGCCCCGTTGCCGTTCCCTACTGCCTGGACCATGGAGTGGGATTGCATGGATGATTACTTGGCAGAATTTCGTCGGCTGAAAGCTAAATATGCCGGACAGATAGAATTGTATATAGGTTTGGAGATCGACTATCTGAATGAAGAAAGTAATCCTTCTGTTGCCCGTTTCCGGGAATTGCCATTGGATTATCGCATTGGTTCGGTACACCTGCTTTACAATGCTAAAGGAGAGGTTGTGGATGTAGATGTTACAGCAGACAAATTCCGTAAACTGGTGGACGAAGAGTTTGGAGGTGACTTGGTACGAGTGGTGCATCTCTATTACGAACGCCTGATGCGTATGGTTGAATTAGGTGGATTTGATATTGTGGGGCATGCCGATAAAATGCATTATAATGCTGCTGCCTACCGTCCCGGTCTATTGGATGAGCCTTGGTACGATGCTTTGATACAAGAATATTTTGATGCCATTGCCCGTAAGGGATATATTGTAGAGGTCAATACGAAATCATATCTTGAATTGGGTACTTTCTATCCTAACGAACGTTACTTTCCTGTATTGTTGGAGAAGGGGATCCGCGTGCAGGTGAATAGTGATTCCCATTATCCGGAGCGTATAAACAACGGACGCCTGCAAGCCTTGGCGGCCTTGCAAGCGTCCGGTTATCACACTGTCACGGAGATGTACAATAATGAGTGGAAAGATATGCCACTAATCATTCATACATGACTCCTGTGACTTTTACTATTTCTTTTTCAACAAAAAATCTTCAATGGCTTTCTGATAGGTAGCTTTATCTGCTGCACCACGGAAAAGCTGCGGTTCTCCTTCCATCGGAATGAAGACAAAGAGAGGAATGCTGCTTGCATTGAATAATGCGGCAAGTTCGCGTTCCTTATCTACATTTACCTTGTAAATCACGATCTTGCCGGCGTATTCTTTTGCCAGTTCCTTCATGATCGGTGCTGTCATACGACAGGGACCACACCAGTCGGCATACAAGTCAATGATGGCAGGTTTATCACCTTTATATTTCCAATCCTGGGATTTCCCATAGTCAAATACATCCTTAATGAACATATCCTTGTTCATTACGATGACCTCCCCGCTTTTAGCTTCCTTTTTTTCCGGTTCTTTTTGCTGTGCCTGAGCCTTGTCTGTGCAGGCATACGTCAGTACACTTGCAAATAGCAGAATGGAAACTGTTAAGATTTTTTTCATGTTTTTGTTTCTTATGAATTTTGTTCGATGAGAGTTTTCAGTTCACTGCCTTTGATTACTCCGGAATGGCGCCAAACAGCTTCCCCTTTCTTGAATATAATAAAAGTAGGTACTGCCTGTATACGATACTTGGCAGCCAGTTCTTCGTGCTGGTCAACATCGATTTTTACGATGCGGGCAGCTTCACCTATTTGACCTTTCAACTCTTCCAATACAGGATGCATAGCCTTACATGGACCACACCAGGTAGCAAAGAAATCTACTAAAACGGGTTTTTCTGACTGTATAAGTTCTTCAAATTTTTCCATAATCTTTTCCTTTCTGTTATTACTACAAGTTTTTTTATTACTACAAAATTAGTGTTATTGTCTGTAGTTAGAAACAGTTTCGGGTATGTATTGTTCACGCCCTTTTATCCTTTATGGCCGTTTAGGGCATATTTTGGCTATTTTTTAGATTCGTTGTCAGAATGAAACATTTTCCAATGGAAATGATTTCCTGAAAAGAAACACTCCTACAGATATTGTACAGATATCTGTAGGAGTGAATTATTGAGGGTCCGAATACATAGGCGGACTTGCTTTTATTCCGCAATCGTCAATTCCTTGATGATGTGTGAAGCTCCGGCATACTTCTCTATGATGAATAAAGTATAGCGGATATCTACACAGGCGGCACGTTGTGATGAAGGACGGAAGGCGATATCTCCTGTGAGACCTTCATAATTACGGTCGAAACCTGTACCGATAAGTTCACCTTTGGCATTGAATACCGGACTGCCGGAGTTACCACCGGTGTTATCCGTGTTCACGATGAAACAGATAGGCATTTCACCGTTCGGCATGGCATAGCGACCGAAGTCTTTTGCCTGATACAACTGTTTCAGTTTTGCAGGAATCACGAATTCCCAGTTATTGGGATCTTCCTTTTCCATGGCACCTTTGAGGGTGGTGTAATAGCCATATTCCACTCCGTCCGCAGGTTCATACGGTAACACTTGTCCGTAAGTGAGACGCAGGGTAGAGTTGGCGTCCGGATAGATCGGAGTGCCTGCACTGCGCTTCATATCCATCATTCCCTTTACCCACACTTTATGCGCGGCATTATAGTTCTTGTTGGCCTCTGCCATGGCGATGGCGGTCTGCAACAAGCCATCGGTAATGGAATGCTTGAACAACACCATCCAGTCGAAGCCCAGTTTATAAGAGCCCGGCTTGCGGATGAACTTCTCGAAGTTCTCTTTATTTCCAAAAATAGAGTAGTCGAAGCAAGCGTCCACAAAAGCATCACTATTCCCCTTGAAACGCTTGTCGATCACTTCAAAGATACTGATACGTTGTTCTGCGGGGATATATTGCATGTAAGTCTGCAGCATTTTCTTGGCAACAATGCGTTCCACTTCGGGGAAAGGCACGGAGGCAAAATACTTGTCTGCGGCAATCTTCAAGCTATCTGTGGCAGTTTTAATCTGCGCTTTGTCCTTGCTCTTCAAGGCAGCCAGCATGGCAGAAGTGTTGGGAATGCGCATGAAGTCCAATCCCGTTACCAATGCTTCCTGAATGGCTTGCTGGTGATAAAGAGCAGGGCGGCGATGCTCGACGATGCTGCGTATCTGGTCGAATGCTTTCTGATAAGAGTCGTCACCCTGTTCGCGTCCGCGGGCGAGGAGTTGTTCTTGTTGAGCACGTTTAGTATCAAGCACTTTCAGGCGGACAAGCCCTTCGTTCATACCGATGGCATTCTTCCAATAGTTGGCGGATGAAGCATACTTACTGGCGTAGTGAATACGTACGGCAGGGTCTTTCTGCATCTGTTCCATTAATGCTTCTTGGCGTACACCTCGTACATGATGGCGCATGAAATTCGTAGTTTCCATACGTTCTTCCACTTCGTCAGAGATCATATAACGCCAGTTGCGTCCGGGGAATCCCATAACGAACGTGAAGTCACCTTCCTTGTAGCCGGCAAGGCTGATCGTAAGGTGTTTCTTGACCTTCAAGGGTACATTATCTTTGGAGTATTCCGCAGGTTTTCCATCCTTGTCGGCATAAATGCGGAACAGGGAGAAGTCACCTGTATGGCGCGGCCACATCCAGTTGTCGGTATCTGCACCAAACTTACCTATGGAAGAAGGAGGTGCACCTACCATGCGGATATCACTATACGTAGTCTTGATGAACAGATAGTAACGGTTTCCGCCATAGAAAGCTTTCAGTTCCAGTTTGCGTCCCGGAGTCAGGGCAATGCCTTGTTCGGAAGAAAAACGTTCGGCCACTTCTTTCAGGTACTTGGGAGAGAGATAATTGGTACCATTCGGGTCCGGATCTATCTTCAACTGTTCGTTGACGTAATCAGTCACATCCAGTATCTCATCAATATAAGTGATGGTAAGTCCCTTGCAGGGAAGTTCTTCTTCACGGCTCATGGCCCAGAAACCATCCGTCAGATAGTCGTGTTCCACCGTGCTGTGCTGTTGGATAGAACCATAGCCACAGTGGTGGTTGGTCAATACCAACCCTTCGACAGAGATGACTTCACCTGTACACCCTCCACCGAAGTGGATCACTGCGTCTTTCAGTGCGATGCCGTCGGGGTTATAAATCTGGTTAGCCGGGATTAGTAATCCCAGTTCTGTCATAGCCACTTCGTTCTGCTTTTGCAGGTCGGTCAGCATCCACATACCTTCGTCGGCGTGTGCGGCGAAGGCAAGTGATGTAATGAATAGGGATAAGATTGCTTTTCTCATTCTACAATTTTCATTTCTTTTATCAGATGCTCGCATCCTCCCAGTTTTTCGAGGATGAACAGTACATAACGGATATCCAGATTGATACAACGTTGCAAGTTGTTATCGAAATTGATGTCACCACTCAGAGACTCCCAGTTACCGTCGAAAGCACATCCGATCAATTCACCGTTTGCATTCAGTACCGGGCTACCGGAGTTACCACCGGTAATATCGTTCGTGCTCAGGAAGCAAACCGGCATATCACCGTTCGGCAAAGCATAACGTCCGAAGTCTTTCTTCTGAATTAGTTCCTTCAATTTGGCAGGAACTACGAACTCACGGTCTTCGGGGTTTTCTTTTTCCAGAATACCGTCTGTAGTGGTATAGTATTTATAGTGTACGGCATCACGTGGATTGTAAGATTTTACATTACCGTAGGTCAGACGGATGGTGAAGTTGGCATCCGGATAAGATGGAACAGGCTCTTTCATTTCGCCCAGACCACGGATATATGCTTTGTGCAGCAAGGCCAGTTCTTTGGAAGTGCTGTTCAAATCTTTTGCCAGTGCCATCAACTTTTCAATCTTGGCACGTGAATATTGGGTTGCAATATCCTTCTCGATAGCTTTTACCGTAGGCTTCTTTAAGAACTTATCGAAGTTAGCCTGATTGGCCAGGATGGAGTTGTCATACATAGCATCGATGTAAGCATTGTAATCACCTTTGAATTCCTTTTCGATAGTCTGATAGAAAGCCGGACGCTGTTCTGTCGGAATGATTTCGGCATATACCGGGAAGATAGCTTTAGCCACTTTACGGTCTACTTCATGGTCATAGTCTTTGTTATGGATATCAGCAAAAACTTCTTTCAACTGCTCTATGGATTTGTTGATAAGAGAGTCATTCTTCTCTTCCAGACCTTTTTTCAGATTGTCCATAACCATGTACGGGCTACCGAATTCAATAGCCCCGCTGAATGCTTCTGTCAGGTAGTAATACTGACCGGTCACCGGCATTGTCTGGCTCACAATCGCATCGATTTTTTCTACTACACCTTCGTATTCCGGCTTGCCTTGGCGAACTCAGCGAATTTCTTCTCCTGTTCTGCTTTCGTACCCAGCACATCATTATCAATGATAGCCTTATTCATACCGATAGAGTTCTTCCAGTAGTTGCTGCTGCCGGCATACTTGTTGGCATACTGGATACGGGTTTTGTCGCTGGCGGCCATCACTTCTTTCAGTACGGCAAGACGTGCGCCACGAATGGTGATGCGTGGCTGGTTCTGTGCCTCCATACGTTCTTTTACTTCCGATACGGTGAGGTAGCGGCTTGTACTTCCGGGGAATCCCATAATCATGGCATAGTCACCTTCTTCCAGTCCTTTGATGGAGATGGGCAGGTATTTCGGAGTTTTCAGGGGCACGTTTGATGCTGAATATTCTGCGGGATCACCATTAGCATCAGCATAAATGCGGAACATGGAGAAGTCTCCCGTGTGGCGTGGCCACATCCAGTTGTCTGTCTCTCCACCGAATTTACCGATAGAGGAGGGGGGAGCAGCTACCATGCGTACGTCTGTGTATACTTTTTTGTAGAACAGGTAGTATTTGTTGCCGGCATAGAATGGCAATGCTTGTACTTCGATGCCCTTCTTGTCCTTCAGATCGCTTTTTTCGAATAATTCCTTAGCCAGTTTGTTGAGGAACGGGCGAGTCATTGCATTCACTTCCGTCACTTCGCCGGCAGCGATTTTTTGGTTTACGATGTCCGTGATATCCTCAATGCGGTCCACGAACTGGAACTTCAATCCCGGAGTAGGCAATTCCTCGCTACGGTTCTTGGCCCAGAAACCATCTGTCAGATAGTCGTGTTCCACACTACTGTGTTGTTGGATAGAAGCATAACCACAATGGTGGTTTGTCAGAATCAAGCCTTCCGGTGAAATGATTTCACCCGTACAGCCTCCACCGAAGATGCCTACCGCATCTTTCAGTGAAACTCCGCCCGGATTGTACAAATCATCCGCTTCCAGTTTCAGTCCTTGTTTTTTCATTAACTCAATGGAATTCTGCTGTTTCATCAACTGCAGCAACCACATTCCTTCGTCGGCACGCATTGCAGAGCCGAACGCCAGCGCAGAAAGCGCCACTAAATAGGTTCTAATTTTCATTCTTACTTTATTATTATGAGTTCGATTTTATGAAATCCATTACATTGGCGGGCGGGCGTTGATTCATCAACTCGTTCTTCATGAAGTCCATATACGGAGCCACATGACTGAAGAAGCGATGATACCCCTTGCAGAGATAGTTTAATCCCGGTTCGCCGGTTGCCGTCCGTGCAAAACGGTTCTTGGGGCATTCGCCATTGCAGGCAAACAGCCACTCACATTCACGGCACTGAGTGGGCAACGATTGCTGTTTCATCTGCCCGAAAGCCTGTTGCTTTTCACTGTACATCATTTCCACCAGTGTCTTCTGGTAAATGTTTCCCAGCTTATATTCGGGGAATACAAAATGGTCGCAGGAATATACATCTCCGTTGAATTCCATTACTCCGGCATGTCCACAGGTCTTTGCCATGGTGCATACCCCCGGCTGTTCGCCTATCCAGTTGGCCAGGGTAGAGTCAAACAACTGAATGTAATAGGTGCCTACATCCTTTTTCACCCATTCGTCGAAGAGGGTACAGAGGAAATTGCCCCATTGCTCCGGGCTGACGGAGAAGTCCGCCAGTTCGGCCACCTCTTCACGATCGGCCAGTGAGGCCAGATGTCGTCCGTCCTGATGTCCGAATACGCGTTCTACGATGGGGGCAAACTGTATGTAGTGGCAGCCTATTTCCTTGAAGAAGTTGTAAAATTCCAGTGGATAATCGGCATTGTAGTCATTCACTACTGCCATTCCGTTCCATTCTACACCGTGCTTCTTCAATAAATTGATGCCTTGCATCACCTTTACGAAAGAGGGCTTTCCCTGCTTGTTTTTTCGATATTCGTCATGAAACTCCTGCGGCCCGTCGATAGAGACTCCCACTAACCAGTTGTTTTCACGGAAGAATTCACACCATTCATCCGTCAGCATGGTTCCGTTGGTCTGTATGCTGTTGTCTATGGTGCGTCCGCGTGCATATTTTTTTTGCAGCTCCATCGCCTTTTTGTAGAAAGACAACGGGCGCATCAGGGTTTCTCCGCATGCCAGGTAAACATTACCTGCGGCATGGTTTGCGAATTGATATACTCTTCAATAAACTTTTCCAGCAACTCTTCGCTCATTACATGCTTTGGGTTGTTCTGGTATAGTTTGCTCTTTTCCAGGTAGTAACAGTAGTCGCATGCAAGGTTGCATACGGCGCCTACCGGTTTCAGCATGACGTAGAGTGGCTTGGCAAAAGGAGCATAAGTTGACATAGGAGACTATCTTGTTTCAGTAATAGGGTTTACATTTTGTTACTTATCACTGCAAAAATAAGTAAACTAAATGAAATATCCTTTCTTTTCTCCCTCCTTATAAGGATTATTAATGGAAAAAAGAGAGCAAAATTTAAATATTGATAAAAAGTTTCTTTACAGCGCGAATAGGTTGTACCTTTGTATCGTGTTTCATAAAAATCGTTTCCTGCATGATTAGAATGAATGTGAACCGTATTTTGCCCTTAATGCTTTTGCTCGTGCTTTTTGCTTCGTGCAGTCGCAAGTATAAAGTGGAGGGTGTGTCATCGGTGACCAGTCTCGACGGTAAGATGTTATACCTGAAAACGCTCCGTGACGGGCAATGGATAACAATTGACTCTGCCGAAGTGGTACACGGTTTGTTCTCAACGAGTGGCCCGTCAGACTCTGTAATGATGGTGACGCTCTACATGAATGATGAGGCTATCATGCCTCTTGTACTCGAAAACGGTAAAGTTGAAGTCTCCATATCCAACTCTCAACTCACCGCTAAAGGTACGCCGCTAAACAATGCTTTGTATGAATTCATCGAAAAGCGCAATGCGCTTGAGCTGAAGATTGAAGAACTGGAAAAGAAAGAGGCACGTATGGTCCTGGATGGCGCCGCATTGGATGACATCCACGAGCAACTGACTCAGGAGGGAGAGGCCTTGATAAAAGAAATGAATGACTATATAAAGGAGTTTATTTCTGCCAATTATGAGAATGTTCTTGGTCCCAGTGTATTCATGATGATGTGCAGCACGCTGCCTTATCCTATCATGACCCCACAGATAGAGGATATCATCCGTACGGCTCCCCAGTCTTTCAAGAGTACTCCTTTGGTAAGGGAATTCATCGATAAAGCCAAAGAGAATATGAAATTAATAGAGGAACATCGACGCATGGAGGAGAGCAATCACTGATCCTCGTTTTTCACCATTCCCTTGTATTCTTCCGGTAAAGCACTTTCTACGGCGGCGTAGGCTTCGGCCATCGTCGCCTTGATGTTTTCTATACCTTGCCCTTTGGGTGGGATAGGATCATGGATAGTGAGTATCATACGGTATGGGTGTATCCACTTGCCCGTGCGGGGGAGGATTTGGAATGATCCGTCGATGGTGACAGGCACCACTTCCAGTTGTAACTCGTCTGCCAATTGAAATGCACCTTTCTTGAAGTATCCCATGTGTCCTGTAAAAGTACGTGCACCTTCCGGGAATACCACCAATGATACGCCATCTTTCAGTGAAGCTTTTGCCTGACGAATGGTTTCCAGTACTTTCTTAGGTCCTGAACGGTCTACAAAGATGTGTCCTGCGCTTTCGCAGGCTTTTCCTACGAAAGGTAATTTCCGCAGGCTCTTCTTCATCATCCACTTGAAGTTGCGTCCCAGGAATCCGTAGATCAGGAAGATATCGAATGCACCCTGATGATTGGGTACGAATACGTACGACGTATGTTTATGTATCTTTTCCCGGCCGCGCACCTTTACGGGGATCAGCAGGAAAACGCAAATTAGTTGTGACCATATTTTTCCGGGATAATATCCCCAGATGTGTGCACCGCCTATCAGTGAGCCGACAATCGTGACCAAAGCCGTAAGAATAGTCAATACCAGCAGAATTGGCAATGCAAAACATATTTGGTAAATATAATAGAGTATCTTCATAGGTGTTGGATTTTTATTGCTGCAAAGATATGCATTTTGATTTAGATATACTACCCGGCAATGGCACTTTTAGTTTGCCCCGATAATACTCCTTCTGACAGGGCCACACCCTTTGCCTCGGATGGTGTAGCCATCTGCCCCAAAGGGTGTAGCCATCCGGGGTAAAGGGTGTAGCCCTTTTTAATACCCTCTAAAAGGATCTCCTGATGGGGTGATGCGGATGTTCAGGCAACGTTTGATTGTGAATTTCTGATTTGTGAAAAACGAAAAAGGGAACATTTATTCTTCTCTTGTATATCATATATCTTTTGTAAGTATAAGCTTTATGTAAAGTAAAAAGGGAGCGCTAGTTTCTATATTATTAATTGTAGAATTAATAAATCATTAATTTCTTCTTAAAAATAATGTATTAGAAGCGTAATAAAAATTTTATCCTTGTGGTGCCCTATAAAATCGATAAAATTTATACGATTTATTTATATATTTTTTATATTTGTCCTTGTGTTTCTAAACACTAAATAAAATATAGAACATTAATCTTGAGAATATTTTAAAGTGGTATTGAAGAATTTCTTGAAATATTCGTTTTGATCTATTCTTGCTAAAATGACATGAGAGCAATATGAAGAATTTGTTATCGCTTTTATTTTTTTGTTTCCTTATTCGTGTAAGAATGAGAAATCTTCAAATTCATATTCTTATAATTTGGAAGCATCGGGAACTATTAAAAGTTTCACTTTAGACTCTGACGTAAGATATAATGGCTTTTATTTATATACGTTCAGCGATGGTAATGGCAAAGAGTATTTGTCTTTTCTTAATTATAGAACCAACCAGATACTCTTTTATGACTTTAAGACAAATGAGTTTCTTTTTAAATTGAACTTGGCTACGGAGGGCCCCAATGGGGAGTTCAACCTACTGGCTTTTATATCGAAGATTTTGATAATATATATGTCTCATCTTATGCCTATTCCGGTTTGATAAAGGTGGATACTACTTGTCGTATTATTCAGAAGATTCCTTATGGAACAACAAGTAAAGGGTATAAGGTTCTTCCATCTTATAATCCAGCTTCGCATCCTTATATAGCGCCAGTGGTTATTGACGAGAAAATATATATAACTCAGAGTGCTGTAGATCGTTTTCATCCTATAACTGATACTCCGCTCAGTGTGGTAATCGATACCATTCAGAAGAATTGTGAGGGACTTCCTTTGACGTATAGTATTTTGACTGAGAAAGAGTTGCAAGCTAAAGATACCCGATTTAGTCGTATCTTTAATGGAGAGGAATTTGTTTATTCTTTTTATGTAAGTGAGGATATTGTCGTTGCATCGGTCGGGCACTCTGATGCGAAGAGGGTTAAAGTGAAAAGTAAATATCTTGATTCTCCAGCGGAAGAACAGGAAGTTTCAGAAAAAGGTCCTCAACTTAATCTTGAAATAGCGCGTTATGGTGATTTGATATATGATCCGTATAGAGAAGTTTATTATCGGTTTGCATATCCCAAAACAACTTTGGAAGATAATATTCGTTGGTGGGGAAAATCTGTTTATGGAAGAAAAAAGTTTTCTGTTATTATATTGGATAAAGAGTTCAAAATCATAGGAGAAACATTGTTTCCGGAGTCAATCTATAATTCCTATGTCTTTTTTGTTCATAAAGATGGATTATACATCAGTCGTGATTATCAAATGATATATGGACAGTCAGAAGATTATATGACTTTTGAACTATTCAATCTGGTGAAAGGAAATGTCTAACTTAATGTGTGGGATATTATGAAAAATGGAAAGTTGGAAGGTATGAAATTAGTGTTAGGGCGCAAAATAAATGACTTGTGTTATGATGGAGAGAATAAACGAATCATTATGAATTTGGATAGTGAATATCAATTTGCTTATCTTGATATTGAAAAATACTTTAATGATTAATATATGGTTAGTTTGTTAATGAAGTGATATCTTTCTGGTAATGTCATTTTTAATACTACAAACGATGTCATAATGTAAAACAAGTAATGTTGTGATACGAAACATTCTTTGTTTTGTATCATAACATTGCTTGTTGTCATCTCTTCTTTAAGGTAATAGTAGCTTGAGGCTTAAAGATTTTATGCCTTACTGTATAATAGTCGTTTTTTTATTGTCAGTTATTTGTTTCTTATATTAAAAAAATAGAACAGTGAAGAGCTTTTTAAAGACTTTGAGACGTCTTGTTAAAGGGCAAATTAGGGGCAGGGTCACCTATAACCCCATTTGTAGATGAAAATGATTCTTTTAATATTGGTATGTTGTTGTTTTACAGTGAGATATATGTTCGATTGTATGCTGAATATCACTTTGGAATCTATTTTGATATATTGGCAATCTGCACAATTTTGATGATTTTTTATGGGTAAAAAAACGATATTGTGTAGTCTTGGTATATGTAAATATTTTCGGGGAGTACATGGCTTATTTCATAGATCAGTTTTCTGTTTTATTTGTTTGCTGTAGGCGTGCATACGGGCGATTTTCTTGAGGTCACTACCAAAGAGAAAATTCGCCCCGACACGAAAGCTCCCGGACTGGAAGAAGCACGCCGCAAACAGATTTATTACAATATGGACAGGGCGGAACAACTGGCGTATGACGAACATATAAGATCATGCATATACTTTTCACTCGCATGGATCCTTTCGGAATATAGCGTAGCTACCTGTAGCTTGTAGCTCGTAACTGATTCATGCCCCGTCAATAACGAACAGGATTCAACTCCTGGTCCGCATTATCTATTGTTTTTGGATGTTATTTTTATTGACATGTAATAAAATCACTCCTTTCATTTGAGTAAAATGCGGGGCTATAAGTGACCCTGCCCCTGAATTGGCCTCTTAGTTTTTTATTCGTAAATTTTCAATATATTGATAATCAGTGAGTAATAGCTGTTTTAAACTTCTATTTATTAAATTAAATGATGTATGTCTTTCAGGGGATATTGGACTGGGTTCTTTAGATTTGCTGACTGAAAAAACTTTATTGTTGTAGTCTGAAAGGAGATTCTTTGAGTACATATAGATTATACCTGCCTATATCAGAAGATGTTTTTAAATGTGAAGCGATTTTACGATATAATTGCTTGATGATGGGTTTCTTTTTATGTACTTTTGTGGCATACACATTTATAAATGCCATGAAATACTATAAACAAACATTATACATATTGTGCGGATTGTTGTTGACTACTGTAGGCTTGCTTGTGTACTCGCTGTACCTAAGCGGGGTGGAAAATCAAGAGAAAGATAAAATGACTGCTGAAATGCTATTAAAGGATGCAGCAACAGCCTGGGTGAGTCAGGAACTTGAGCAACAGAGAATACCATTTTATTCGGTAGGCGGTAATAATGAAGAGAAGATTTCCAAACGTCGCATTGTAACAGCAACAGGACCACTAATTGTAGAAATTGATTCTGTAAAAGAAACGAAGAGATTACTTTCCTCGGATTTTTTGGCTTCTATGGCTCGTTATTTACTTATGTCTGGTGTTTCGTCTATTGATGGATTGAATGAACAATGGCAAAAGAAATTGAATGCGAGTTTACCTCATTATTATTCAGCTTTTGAATTCATACCTCAAATGTCCAATAATGAAGAGAATCTGAAACAAACTCTTGCTGGAAATCAAACCTTTTGTCTGCCTGAAAATAAACTCGGAGATTATTATTTGGATAATATGTATTTTCTTGAAGTGAAGGCCTATTTGTCTGCACCATCTGTGTGGTGGTGTGCAGACTGGAGGCGTATGGATATTGTTTTATACATTGGAGGGTTAATATTAGGAATATGCATCTTGGCATTTCTACTTATATATAATAGGAATAGAATTCCAAATGATAAAGTGGATGTTCTGCCATCCGCTGTTCTTCTTCAGTATGATGATTTTTTATCTACTGATAAAATAGTATCAGAAGATGAAGTAGTCTGTAGCCTTGGTAATGCTAAATACCAACTACGTGAAATTCTTTTTAATGAAAAGGAAATGACCATAACTTATAAAGGGCAGATGAAGCAATGTTCTAAGCAGCCGTATAAGTTGTTATCTGCTTTTATCCATGCTAAAGACCATTTTTTGTCGGATGGTAGAATCGCTGAAATTTGTGATTGGAATTTGGATGATATTGGTTTGGAAGGTAAAAGAAAAACTGCTATATCCAAGCTTCGGAGATTACTTGAAAGTGATAATTCGCGCGTGAATATTGTCCGTATGCGAAATGAAAAAGATGAAGTTGGCTTTGTTTTGTTATTGACAAAATAAATAAATCCTTAATTTTTAATTAAAAAAGGCGTTTTAAGGGGGTAAGAATTTTCTTACCCCCTTAAGGCGTTATAAAATCAATGAAACATATATGAAATATTTGTGTAATCTTTATATTTGCCACATTGAAAAATCAATAAAAAGTATGATTTATGAAAAACAGAATTAAAAAAAAACTGGTAATTGTATTAATAGTAGTTGCTATTGTAAGTGGATATATTGTAAAAAGTCAGCCATCATCGGAGGTGTCTCCTTTATTATTAGAAAATGTAGAAGCTTTGGCGAGGGGAGAGTATGATGGAGTTTATTGTTTCGGTATTGGAACTGTCGATTGTCCGTTTAATAATATCAAAGTAGATTCTTATTATGCTCCGTATAGCTTACTTTATTAGTATCCTCTTTTTTCTTCTTTCCTGTACTTCCCAATCAACTGTCTCTATGAATAATGGATATGTTGATTTCCCTGAAGTCCGGGAACTAAAAGCAAAGACGATACAACTGGATACAGCCTTATTTCGCTACCCCTTTCGGGTACATGCTTGGGACAATAAAGCTGTGGTGCTGGATTTGCATGGAACGGATCATTATTTTCATGCATTCAGTTATCCGGAATTTCGGTATCTGTCTTCCTTTGGTAAGAAGGGAGATGCCCCCGAAGAGATGCTTTCAGCAGAAAACTTCCGATGGAGTGAAAAAGGCTTGTGGATATTGGATGCAAATAAGTCGGAACTGACAGAGTTGGTTTTTACTTTATCCAGTGACACGTTGTTTTGTCAGGAAGTAGTGAAGTTAGATAAAGAAATCCTCCGAGCTTTAGATTTTGTAATATATGAGGACTCCACTTTTATCATTCCTGACTATACAGGTGATAACCGTTTCTGTCATGTCAGTTCAGAGGGAAGGTTGTTACGGAAGTTCGGGGTAATCCCTTCTGCCAACGAAGAAGCTTTGGCAAATTCTCGTCCTGCATTGGCACAGGCTTGGCGTAGTTTTATTGACTACAACCCTCGTAAGGGTGTGTTGGTTGCTGCTACCCAGTTGGGTGAGGTTCTGGAAATCTATAACTTGAAAGACAGTACGCATGTTGTCTGTATCGGTCCGCATGGCGAGCCGGAGTTTCAGGTCGCAGAGGGTTATGGCATACCGACAGGTATTATGGGCTTTGGCGATGTACAAGTGACGGATAATGCTATTTATGCTGTTTTCCAAGGGAAAAGTTTCAAGGATATTATGGAGAGTGCCAAACAGGGAAACAAATTACCGGATGGAGGACAATCTATTTATGTGTTTAGCCTGAAAGGTGAACCGCTTCGGAAATATGTGCTGGACCATTATGTTCATGGCATTTTTGTTGATGAACAGAGAGGTGTTATTACAGCTTTGGATGTGAATATGGATGAGCCGATAATGGAATTTGATATAAGTTGACTTTGTGTAATAGTATATAATTTATGTTTCGTGAGTTTAATTATGCTTGACAAGTAATAAGTTATTATGTCGCTTAATATTGTTAGCAGGTTGTATAATAAGTACTTTGCATTTTGCAAAGGGGTATATATTGTTTAATTTTAAAAAGTGTAAAAATGAAAAAAGTTATTTTAGTTTGTGCTGTTGCTACTGCAGTGGTATGCTATGGTGTAGGTGTATTGAAGTCAGAATTGACACTGACTGATTTGGTACTATCTGATGTAGAATCTATAGCAGCTTGTGAAAGTATTGGTTGGTGGAACAATAATGGGAATTGCGTGAAGAATGATAAAGATGTGTATTTCTGCAAATCTGATTCTTGGCCTGCATTAACTGATTGTCTCCAGTAGTATTCAGGTTCTTATCAATGGAATAATGAAGAATATGATTTGTTTTATGACTATGACATTTTTCATTATTCCTTTGTATATAAAAGCACGTTGAAATGATGAAAAAAATCTTTTTATTATTATTAATACCAGTATTGTTTTCTTGTGGAAAGACTTCGATTCAGGTTGAAAATGATGGTTGTACGGCTATTGATTCAACTTTGCTCTGTCGACAGGACTCTGTAGTAAGAATACTGATAGGAGATCGTTTGATACCTATGCCATTAGCTTCTCAATTTGTGGAAGGGGATGGTGAAAACTTTTATTATATTCTATTGGATGAAAACACACTGTATTGTTTTGATGCTACAACAGGTAAATTGCTAAAGACTGAAGAACTAAAGGAATGTGGAACTTTGAATAATTATTCTGGTTTCCTTTATCGAAATGATACTGTGTTCCTGTATAATTATAAACAAAAAATGGTATATATGCTTGATTCTCTACGTATAGTAAAAAAACAATGGAATGTGGTTAACAATAACATACAGAAGGGGGATTTAGATCCTGAAGCCTTGACAGATTCTCCTATCTTGTATTCACAAGGTACGATCTTGTTGTCGGGCGTCAAATTAGGACAACTGAATAAAGATGGCGATAAGCCCCCTATTAGTTGCGCCATAGATATTTCAAGAGATGAGATTGTATATGGTGGAGAGTATCCTTGCCAGTATTTTGAAGGTGATTTTGGTGGAGTGTATTTTAACACGATCTATCATACTTTGGATGAAAGTGGAAATTGGCTTTACAGTTTCCCTGCTGACCATTATGTTTATTCTTATTCGCAAGATTTTTCTATATGTGAAAAAATGTATATGGGAAGCCGTTATACTCCAATGATAACAACTTCTGATTACAATTCTTTAGAGTTGATTAGAGACAAAGACTTGAGAATAAAATATTTTGTGGGACAGCATTCTTATTCAAATCTATTATATGATAAATATCGGAACGTATATTATCGGATAGCACAACACCCTTTGATTGGATGGGAGTCAGGAGCATTTTCGAAGCCTTTTTCTATCATTGTAATGGATGTGAATGGAACTTTGATTTCCGAAACGCCCATTCAAGAGGATTATGCAAACCTGAATTTGCATAACATGCATGTGACGAGGAAGGGGTTACTTATACAGAGGGAAACTGCTGATGAAAATGTAATTGAATTTATAATTTATAAGTTGATCAATGATGAAAGATAAAAAGTTTCTATTTTTCTTGTTGTTAAGTATTGTTGTGGGTTCTTGTCGAGGAGACTATGGAACAACTGAAGAAATTGCAGAATGCTATGAGAAAAAAGGTATTACTTTTGATAAAGAGGTGGAATGCTGTGTTGTATTACCAGAGGTAGGATGTGAAGGATGTATAGCTGCAGGAGTACAATTATTTTTAGATAATAAAAAATCTTTTTTGAAGACACAAAAAAAGAATCAAATTGTTTTTACAATGGTCAATTCCCTAAAGATGTTGCTCCGTACTTTAGAACTCTCTTCTTTGGAAGATTTCAATTGTCATTTAGATTTGAAAAATGATTATTTAGTTGCTGGAAAAAACTCAATATATCCTTTGATACTACATTTAAAGGACGGAAAGATTACGAAAGCGGAATTTCAGTCACCTTATTCGAATGATGTGATTGGACAGTTATATAAAGAATTGGCAGAATGAAATATCGGAATATCTTTTTTAAAATGATTGGAGGAATGCTACTTTGTGCATGTACTATTCAGCCTTTTTCCATTAGACAGGGGCAGGTTTTAGATCTTGAAACTGCTATACGGCAGAAAAAGAACTTGCTCCTAAGTGATTTAAGTGACTCATTGCAATGTATTCCTTTGGAAACAAACGATTCTTCACTTTTGGGTAAAAGATGTTTTGTTCTCTATGCGGATGAACAGAATATATTTGTTAAGTCGGATTATACAGTATATCGCTTTAACTCAGATGGACGTTTCTTGAATAAGATAGGACAGCATGGAAATGCTCCAGGAGAATATAATGTGGCATATTCCATTTCGGTTGACCAAGAAAGTCAGTACCTATTGTATTATGTAGGTCAAAAGAAAGTACAATTCTGGGGATATGATGGACTTTTTCAAAAAGAAATTCAGTTACGGAGTGAGGGGGAGATTACTGTGGTGAAAATGTTGAATACTGACAGGTTACTCGCAGAAAAACGAAGTTACTCGGATGATGGTTTACAAATTTACATTGAATTATTTGATATGGAAGGAAATTTGTTGAAACAGATTCCGATGAATAGTGACAGTCAGAAGGTGAGCTTGACAATGAAAACGGTGCCTCTTATGTATACCTATGGAAGCTTAGTGAAATATAAAGATATAAATTGTAATACTTTATACTCTTTTGATAATGATTCAGAAAGTCGGGACTGGATTTTAAATTTTGGTTCCTATACTCCTTCAAGAGAACTTTTGGAAGATGTGTCTCAAAAAGAAACTTTGTTAAGAGATTATGTGCAGTTGGTGGATATACAGGAGAGTGATAATACTTTCTATTTTCTGACGATATGTGATGGAAGGCTTAGAGGAATTGTTGTAGATAAAGAATCTGGTAGTTTGAGATATAGCCAGGCAATCGGACTTCCTCAAATGGGTGGTGGTATTGAGAATGATTATATAAAAGATTCTTGTTTTTGGCCATCATTTATCAGCGACTCTAATGTAATGTATGCTTTACTTCCGGTAGAAAAACTCACGGATGCTGGTGCCTTGGATATGAAACGGTATTTGTCTCATTCTACTGAATTGACTATGGAAGCAAATCCTGTAGTGATGAAAGTATATGGAAAATAGCTGACCTGAATGATCCTTGTAACTCCCAATAGGAATTATAGCGAAGTCTATTATGATTAAACGCCAAGAAGTTGATTGATTTCTAAAGCATCCTTATTTTAATGATAAATATTTATAGTTATGAAATACTTATTTGTTTTTTTTACATTAGCCATCATACTTGTGGGATGTTCCAAAGAAGGTTCTCATATGGGAAAAGATAATGTAACTGTTTATGATATTGACTATACGAGAAATGATACCTATTTTTGGGATGAATATTTTGAATATTCACATCATGTTGTACTAGAGACAAACGATGAATCTTTGTTTAAAGAAATAACGAAGCTTATTATTAAAAATAATCGAATACATATATTATGTGGTTCGATGAATAAAGTTATTATTTTTGATATAGAAGGAAATTTTATTGGTAGTTTTTGTCATTATGGAGAAGGTCCTGGAGAATATCTTAGTGCGGTTGATATAAATATCAACAATGATGATAATATTGAAGTATTGGACAAACTTCTTTCGAATATAAACATATATACTCTGATGGGGGAATTTATCGGCACAAAAAAGGCTATTGCGGCTGATGCATTTTTACGAGTGGATGAGAATTGTTATATCTTCAATCGAAATAATTTTCGTGGACAAATTGATGAAACACAGCCGTTTAATTTCTTATGTATGCAAAGTGATTCCATATTCATAAAAGATCTTCCTTATGTTCAACCGATGGCAGGTCGAGTTTTTAGATATGGTGAAGGGAATTCGCTTATCTATCCTTATAATGGTGGAATAAGTGTTCCTCATAATGATACTTTGTACACATTTGATATAGAGAATTATAAATTGAATCGTTCTTTGGTTTTTAATTTTCGAATAAAACGACCTGATAATTATATGTCTCCGAAGCAAATTGAAGATTATCTTCGGCGGTCTTATAGTGGAGAAATTCCAAGTTCACTTTATGGCTTACAAATGCTTGGAGATTATATATTTGGCATATTTAATTATGAAAAGAAAGTTAAGCATGTATTAATATCTACGGTAGATGGTAAATCTACAGTTAGTTTTCCTGTTCTTGGCAAAGATAGAATTCCTATAATTCCAATATCTCATACATCTGATCAGATAAAAGATAATTTTATAATAACAGTTTTGCCTTCTTTCTTTGTAAAGTATAATAAGACGATTCAGAAGAATTCATTTCTTAGTATAATTGAAAAGAAACTCGAAAATGAAGAATGTAATCCATCGTTAATTTTTTATAAGTTGAAAAACACACCAATTCATATAGAAATGGGGAATGACTAAGTGCTGATGAAACAGAAAGAGATCATAGTGATTACGGATATGATAAGATTTGTTTTCAAGAACTGATTAATAAAATGGAAAGTTTATATTGAAAAATATTAAGAAAAAGAGTACAAGATTTATGTATAATTTAAAAAAGGTGATGAGAAAGCTTTTTGTCGTTTGTTTTTTGTGCCAAGTTTTGATGTCTTGCAAAGATGCAAAAATTAATGCCATTGTTTCTTTGTTGCAAAAATGGGATGGCAAAGAAATATTATTCCCTAAATCTCCAATATTTACTATAAAAGGGAAAGATACTATACTTTATCCCATATTAGATGAATATAAGATATTAACTTATGTTGATTCAATAGGATGTATTAGCTGTAAATTAAAGCTTCCTCAATGGAAAGAATTTATGGCACTTGTTGATTCGGTGAAAAGTGAGCCTATTCAGTTCTTATATTTCTTTTATCCTAAACGGAGCGCTGATGTATGTCAATTGTTAAGAGCTGCAGATTTTGATTATCCTATATGTATTGATGAGCAAGATTCATTGAATAAACTGAATGATTTTCCTTCTGAAATTGCCTTTCAGACTTTTCTGTTAGATAAAAATAATAGAGTCCTTGCTATTGGTAATCCAATTCATAATTCTAAAATAAAAGAAATCTATTTGAAGATAATTCAGGGTGGTGAAGTAAAACTTGATGGAGAGAAAAACGTCATTCAAACGAAAGTGAATGTTGATAAGTCTGTTATATCTTTAGGTCACTTTGATTGGCAAAAAGAGCAGAAAACATCGTTCGTATTGAAGAATATAGGTGAGAGCCTTCTGGTGATACAAGATGTAAATACCTCGTGTGGTTGTACTGAAGTCACCTATTCAAAAGAACCGGTACACCGGGTGGTTCAGTTGTATTGAGTGTCAGCTATAAGGCAGAAGCTCCCGGGAGTTTTAATAAGACTATCACTGCATATTGTAATGCCAACTCTTCCCCGGTAGTTTTGAGAATAACAGGGGATGCGGAATAATTTTATTAGAAAATCAGCAAGCAGGTTAAAAGTGGAATGACTAAGAATGAACCCCATAAGATGAGAAATATAGATTGGTATCTTAATAAGATTCTAAATCTGTTTTTGATGGTCTGCGGAGCAGCATTGATTTGGATATTGCTTCAAGTGACCTGTATTGCTACATTCAAGATTCCTTCTGATTCGATGGAGCCTGCCCTACTTGCCGGAGACAATATTCTGGTGAATAAATGCGTGATGGGAGGGCGTCTGTTCAATGTATGGGATGCTTTGGGAGACAAGGAAGTAGACATATACCGTTTACCCGGATTAGGCAAGGTGAAAAGAAATGATGTGTTGGTTTTCAATTTCCCCTACTTGGAACAACGTTGGGACAGTGTCGCATTTAGGGTAATGAAATATTATGTGAAGCGTTGTGTTGCTTTGCCCGGTGATACATTTGAAATAAGTAGGGGACATTATAAAGTACATGGCTATACCTCAGAATTGGGCAATGTGAAGTCACAGGATGATTTGATGCGGATTGTTGAGCGTGGTCTGGAAGGAGACTGTGGAATTGTGATGAGGGGTTATCCTTATAGTGATATTGTGTATTGGGATATAGTGAATTTTGGTCCTTTATATCTTCCGGCAAAAGGTGATGTGATAGAGATGACTTCCAAGCATGTTGCCTTGTATCGGAATGTAATAGAATGGGAACAAAAAAAGAAACTTTTGTTACGTGGAGATACGGCTTTGTTGAACGATAGTGTAATACACACATACCGTTTCAAGGAGAATTATTATTTTGTGGCAGGTGATAAGGTGATGAACTCTCAGGATTCCCGCTATTGGGGCTTGTTGCCCGAATCTTTTATTGTAGGGAAGGCTGTCAGGATATGGAAGTCTGTAGATAGAAATACGGATAAAATAAGGTGGAACAGGATATTTAAAAAGATAGAATGATAAAGTTGCAGATACATACAGTAAAGGATACCGTGACTGCTTGCCTGCTTTTTGTGGCAGTCTGTGCTCCATTAGGGGTAGTGCGGATTATTACACCTGAACTGTCGGCCGAGGAGACTATAGGGCAGTGGGTATGGTTCGGAAAAGCTCTCTTACTTTCAAGTACTTGTATTCTCATTGCAAGTTTATTGCAACTGACGGGGAAAGATCCCCGGAAGTATGTGTTGCGTTTCTCCTATTTCTCTGTTTGCGTGTCGTGGGGATTAATGTTGTGTGGTGCTCTTGAGGCTATTGGAGGATTACGTCAGCTGTATGGTTTTGCCGCTTCCGGTCATTCGCGTTATGCGCTTACAGGCTCTTTCTTCAATCCGGGACCGTATGCGGGGTATTTGGCAATGGTATTGCCTGTTTGTTTACATTTGTATTTATGTATTCCTAAAGATAAAACAGTTATTCATTATTTGGAAAAGGGGATAATTGCCCTAACCGGTATTCTTATTCTCTGTGTATTGCCTGCTACCATGAGCCGTTCTGCCTGGATTGCTGCTGCTATAGGCTGTGGCTGGGTGGCATATATGCATCGTAATAAGCGCAGGTGGCATGTTTTGTGGAAAAAATACAAGAGGCGCTATATATTATGGGGAACAGGAATTTTCTTTGTTCTGATATTGGGAGGTGTCGGGGCTTTTGTTCTGAAACCGGATTCAGCGTTAGGTCGTCTGTTAATGTGGAGAATAGCCTGTAAGGCGATAGCCAATCATCCTTGGGGGTGTGAAAAAGGTTTTGCCTTTGCTTATGGTGAGGCGCAGGAATCTTATTTTGAACAAGGGAATTATGCTGTATGGGAAGAGCTGTAGCGGGTAGTCCGGAGTATGCATTTAATGAATATCTGTCGCTTACCCTGACAGAAGGGATTGCAGTTTGTGCAGTGGTTGTGGTGGTGATTGGAATGTGTCTGAGGATGGGCATGAAACGTGCCGCTATGGCATTTGTGGTGCAATTCTGTCTTTACTTGCTTTTTCTTTCTCCTCTTATCCCATGCATTTTCCGGCATTTGTGGTAGCCGGTGTATGTCTGCTTCTTGCTTGTGGAATAGGTGATGTCATTGGTAAACCTTTTATTCTTTGTGTATGCCTCACTTTATGGGCAGGTGGCTATATGGAAAAGTGGCAACAGGAGAAGGAGGCCTGCGGGAAATGGATGTATGCACGGATGCTCTATCACTCAGGAGGTTACAAGGCAGCCAATGAGGCTTACGGGAAACTTTATCCGTTATTGAAAGATAGAGGAGCATTTCTGTTTGAGTATGGGCATAGCCTGCATAAGTCCTTCCTATATGGTGACTCTAATAAATATCTGGAAGAGGCTGGCTGGTACAGTTCCGATCCGATGGTATTGAATGTCATGGGCAAAAATTATCAGGAACAACATTGTTATGAACAGGCAGAGAATTTCTTTTACAGGGCTATTCACCGGTTGCCTGGCAGGATTTACCCCTATTATCTATTAGCTAAACTTTATGCAGAACCGGATTTTTATAAACCCGACAAGCTGAAAGAAGTGGCAGACAGCGTACTGACTAAAGAACCTAAGGTGCACTCAACTGCCATAGATGAAATGCGTAGTGAAGTCAGGGAGATATTAGAAAAGATAAAAGTGAAATAATAAAAATGAGATAAGCTATGGATACATATAACGATAACTGGTGCTCTTGCCTGTTGTTCAGAAATAAACAACTGACTAAAGAATTAAAACGTTTTGAGGACTTTTCCGCTTTGTCCGGTTCTTCTTCGCGTATGTTGGCTTTGAGTCAACTACTCAAGCTACATCTGACTCCTGCCTATGGAATTATAAGGAATGAATACGAATGGCAGAATTTATTTGCAGTGATTGATTTGCTTTATGGTGATGATTGGCTTCCGGCTGATCTGGAGACAAACCATCTGAGCCAGCAAGAATTGAAGTTGTGCTATCTGGTGCGTGCCCGGTTAACCAATAAGGCTATTTCTCTTCTTTTCAATATTACTCCGAAGTCTGTACTGAAAGCAAAGCAGCGTATCAAGATAAAGTTGTCTTTATCGGGTACAGATAGTTTTGATGAATATATACAGCGACATTGAGACTTTTATATCGATTGAAACCTCTATATTATTATCTAAATAATGACAGAATTATGCATAGGAACTTTTTTCTGATAGTTGTGGCTCTATTTCTCTTTTCATGTATGGATACCCAAGATCGCTTGGAACGGGCTTTGACCTTGGCCGGTGAAAATAGAACAGAGTTGGAAAAAGTGCTCAAATACTATAAAGATGATAGTCTTAAGTATAAAGCAGCATGCTTTCTGATAGAGAATATGCCTTACCATTATGGTTATGAGGATGCGCGGCTGGACAGTGTGAAGGCGGTACTGGCTACTGCCCCATTGGGAGATGGTTATATTCCGGATAGTGAAAGAAAAAGAAAGTGGAAGTCTTTTAATTATAAATCATTGCCTATGTTGCAGGATGTGCAGCGAATGACAGCAGCTCTTTTGATAGAGAATATAGACGTGGCCTTCGAAACTTGGAATAGGGTGCCTTGGGCCAAATACTATTCGTTTGATGATTTTTGTGAATGGATATTACCATATCGTGTGGGTGATGAACCTTTGGAAAGTTGGCGGAAGGCTTATTATGATCATTACCATCCAATACTGGATTCTCTTTATCAGGGTGAGAATATCCTCGAAGCTGCCGATGCTTTGAATAAATACTTGAAATATGAAACCCCTTTTTCTCCTAATTCAGATTTTGATTTACCGCATTTGGGTGCTAAATATCTGTTGAAATACAGGTTGGGCACTTGTAAGGAGACGACGGATCATACAGTATATATATTCCGGTCGTTGGGTTTTCCTGTGGGGATAGATGAATATCTGTATTCTCCTTCCAATCAAAATTCACATGTCTGGAATATACTTAAAAACACGGATGGAAAACCCCTTTCCTTTTGGTACATGGATTCCCGGGATCTGGCAGTCGGGATGACTGATGGGCGTAAAAAGGGAAAGGTTTATCGTATGCAGTATGGAGCTCAAGAGGAAAAATATCAGGGAGTATATAAGGATAATAATACTCCTCCGGTGGTTCGGAACCCTTTATTGAAAGACGTGACAGAGGAATATTTCGGGAGCAATGAGTATCCAGTCGGGATAGACGGGAAGGGTAAAGGTAGATTTGTGGCTTTAGGAATTTTTACACCGTTCGGTTATGTTCCGGTGGACGTAGCTTTACGGGATGGTGATCAGGCTATTGTGAGGAATATTGAGCCGGAGGTCATCTATCAGCCTTTGTGCAATGAGAAAGGACTTTTCCAACCATGCGGTTATCCGTTTATGATAAAGGATGATACAGTACGGACTTTTGTTCCGGATATGGACAAGAATGTTTCTCTGTCTATTAAACGAAAGTATCCATTGCAGAATCATATTCTTGAGTATATGTCGTGGATGACCGGTTCTAAAATAGAAGGAAGCAATGATGTCAATTTCCGCAATAAGGAAATTTTGTATTGTATTACGGATACACCGCGGGTGAATGTGAACTTTTATCCATCTCATCCTTCACGCCCTTACCGTTATGTACGTTTTGTTCCCCGTGATGGTTGGCGTGCGGAGGTTGCAGAGTTGGCTTTTTATGAGAATCTTCATGATGATGTGGCAATTTCTTCGAAGGCTATATTAAGTTGTCCTCCTGTTGATGGCAATCCTGCACATGCTATGGATAAAGCGAATGATGGTGACTGGCTTACATTTTTCTTTTCTGAGGAAGCAAATGGCACAGTAACGTTTGATTTACAAAATCCTACTTGGATCAGGAAAATATTGTTTGTTCCCCGTAATGACGATAATTTTATTACGCCCGGTAATAGCTATGAACTTTTTTATCAAGATGGTGTGATGGGCTGGAAATCACTTGGCAAACAGACAGCTACTACCTATGAATTGATTTATACGAATATACCGGATGGAGCTTTATTGTGGTTACGTAATCTTACTCGGGGCAAAGAAGAACAAGTCTTCTATATTGAAAAAGGTAAGCAACGTTTTGTTGGGTATGAATGAAAATCTTATTATGTATTAGTTACGCAACGTCAGCACCGTAATTTCGGGCCATGCTCCAAAGCGGAATGGCAATCCGACATAACCGATACCTATATTGACGTATAGTCCCCGGTCACCTTCTGTATACATTCCTCCCCATTCGGGATAAATCAGTGACGCGAGTGAATGGCCGAACATAATGGCCTGCATTGCATGAGTATGTCCGGCAAGCATTAGCTCAATGTCTGTGTTCGGCAATACTTCCGCCGCCAATGGGTAGGATTGTGGCTCAACAAAACACGAAACATACCGTCTGTTCCTTCAGCAGCCTTCTTTAAGTCGGCAAATTGGGAAAAGGGTGGTTCTCCATCATTTTCCACACCAATAAGGGCTATACTATCTCCCTGATGGTATAATGTAGTGTGTTCATTATTCAGTAGTTTCCATCCCATTGCCTTTTCCATACGCACCAGGTTGTCGAGGTTATTCACCTGTTCTTTCAGGTCTTTCCAACGGTAGTAACTTCCGTAGTCATGGTTACCCAGAATGGAATATACTCCATCTTTGGCATGCAGTTGCGACAGAATATTTTGAAAACCTTCCAGCTCACAGCTTCGTTGATTCACCAAGTCACCGGTGAACACAATTAAATCTGGTTCTTGTTCATTGACCAATTTTACCAGTTCATGGACAGGCTTTTCATTCTCTATCCAGCTGCCGATATGTATATCCGATAACTGTACGATGCGGTATCCATCGAATGCTTTGGGCAGGTTCGGGTGATGGAACTCTATTTCTTTTACTTCAAACTTACTGATGCCTACCAGTGTGCCATAAAGGATATTGAAGAAACTGACTACTCCCAGCACCAATCCTATGGCTGTAAATGGCGAACGGGGCCAGCGCAGTAGATAATGGAAAGGTAATCCCACCAGCGAGCATATCATAAATATCGTTTTGGGTATGGCAAACAGGAAAATAGCAATAGCCAGCCTTCCAATGGCCTGGGCATGGTGTGCCATTGCATTTTCACCTATGCCTTGCATCAACAGAAAGTAACCTGCAATTAATAAGAGGGTGGGTATCCAGTGGGCAATACGTAACCAGATGTTTTTGGTTTTCCGGATAATGTACATAAAATAGATGTACGCATCAGGAATCAGTAGAAAAAGGATAAGGAGTAAGGTTATTCTGTGCATATATCTTCTAATTCTTCTATATTCTTCTTGATATCGTTAAGATGTTTATAAGCTACTTTCTTGTATAACAGGTAAATGATGGCAACGTCGCAGAGCACAAAGAATGCGATCAGGGTAGCCTGGACGCCAAAAGATGCCTTATAATATCCCATCACCCAATAATTAAGAACATTGAATATAATTACCCATACGGTAATGGCGATAATCTCATACCTTGTCCATCGACGGAAACTAGCCATACGCTTACTGACAATAGCTACGGGCATTTCGTCAATCCTTGTGTTCCTTATCCAGCGATAGTTTTTATGATCCCACCAGATACCTATCAGAATACTGATTCCAACAAAGATTACGAGTGTATTAATCTTAGGTTGCCATTCTTCGGTGATTTGAAAAATGGATGGCAATAACCAAATAACCAGAAGGAGAGCAAGCCCTACTACTCCGATGCCTATGGAGAAGCGCTGCCAACCCGTAAGACGCCCTATGCTTTTGCGTGCGTTTGCCTTGTATTCGGCAATCATGCCTGCAATCTGCTTTTCGTCGGCAATCGGCTCTTTCTTCAATTGCTCGTCCAGCGCGTTCCAAGATTTCTTCAGTTCATCCAGTTCCATATTATTCCTCCTTGTTCATTTTTCTAAGTTTGTCCTTAATCCGGCTGATTTTGGTAGCGACGTTTGTTATTGTCAGGCCGGTAATTTCAGCAATTTCCTCGTAGCTTTTTTCTTCCAGATAAAGCAGAATTATGGATTTTTCCAGTTGTCCCAATCGGTTGATCATCCGATAGAGTTGCTTTAGCATGTTTTGTGTCTCGTCCAATTCTTCCATCCGGTCGGAATCTTGACTCAAGGTCACGATTTCAGGGATGTTCTTTTCTTTACGGATAAAGCTGATGCAAGTATTTAAAGCGATGCGGTAAATCCATGTGGAGACTTTACACTCCCGTCGGAACTTGGGATAGGCCCTCCACAGATTGAGCACAACGTCCTGGTATAGATCGTTCAGGGTAGCATTCGGCGTAGTATACAAATAGCACACTTTGTATATGACGCGTTCATACTCCCGTATTACGGACAGGAACTCTTGTTCTACATTCTCCATCGTCTTTTTCTTGCTTCTTGAATTGCTTTTGTACTGTTAGTCGCAAAGGAAGTCGGATAATCACAGGTTTGCAGCCAAAAATTTTCTGATTTCCTCTACGGACATCTTCTTGCGTCGTGCATAATCTTCCAGTTGGTCATTACCTATCTTGCCAACAGCGAAATAGCGTGCAGCCGGATGTGCCAATATCAGTCCACAGACTGTGGCATGTGGACGCATAGCTCCATTCTCAGTCAGAGTAATACCTATTTGCTCCATATGAAGCAAGTCGTTCAATAGGAAATTGACAGACTGGTCGGGCAGGAGGGGTAGCCTACGGCAGGTCGTATGCCCTGGAACTTTTCTCTCAACAAATCCGGAATAGAAAGGTTCTCATCTTTAGCATATCCCCAGGCAACCTTGCGTACGTATTCATGCATCTTCTCTGTTGCTGCTTCGGCAAGCGGTCGGCAAGTGTCTGCACCAACATGCGTTTGTAGGGATCGTTTTCATATAGAAGTTCCACTTCTCCGTCACACGATGCAGCGAAAATGCCTACCGTATCTGGAATACCTGAAGATAGCGGACGTACAAAGTCGCTAAGACAAAGAAAGGGACTGCCATCCGGATGTGGGATCTGCTGGCGGAGTAAAGGAAAAAGCTTTCCATCCAGTATCAGGTTATCTCCATCGGCATTGGCTTCACATAGACGAAAAATGGTGTGGACATGGTAATTTTCATCCAGTTGGTTGAGCATCCGGTTTGCTTCCTTAAACAGCTGCATGGCTTCAGCCGCTTTGGCACGTTTCTCTTCAGGAAAGGTGGTGAGCCAGTAGGCACGGCAGGAGTCGCATCCGTGAATATCGGCAATGGCGGCATAACGGGGTTGGAAATCCCATGCATGAAAGAAATATATCCAGTTGATATATGGAGCAACCTCGTGAATGGTATACGTCAATACCTTATCCACTGAATTATTCATCGCTAAATTTTAGTATTAATAATCGAATCTCAGTTCTTCACCGCGGTAAGTATCATCTACTTGGCCGTCACTATATATCAGATGCCCGTTCGCAAATGTCTTTTCTACTTTCCAACGGAAAGAATTACCTTCGAGCGGACTCCAGCCGCATTTGCTGAGTATATTCTCAGTATTGACTTCCCAACGTTCGCCATGACTGACAAGTACGAGGTCGGCCTGATAGCCTTCGCGAATATAACCGCGATTGCAGATACCATATATCTGGGCAGGGGCATGACACATCTTCTCAACAATGGTTTCGATAGAAAAAATGCCTTTCTCCGCCAGTTCAAGCATACTGACCAAGGAGAATTGAATCATTGGCATACCCGACATTGCTTTCAGGGCACCACCTTCTTTCTCACTGAGCAGGTGGGGTGCATGGTCGGTAGCAATGACATCGATAACTCCGGTGTTGACTGCATTCCGTAAGGCATCGCGGTCAGCTTGTTTCTTAATGGAAGGATTACATTTGATGCGGGTTCCCAGTTCTTTATAATCCTGTTGGCGGTATAGCAGATGTGCAATGCAGGCTTCGGCTGTAATATGTTTATCTTCCAATGGAGCATCGCTGAACAGTTGCAATTCTTTTGCAGTAGAAACATGCAGCACATGCAAGCGTGCACCGGCCAAACTTGCCATACGTATAGCAAGTTGCGATGAGGAATAACACGCTGCTGCAGAACGTATGTTAGGATGTTTACTGATTGGGATTTCCGGTGCGTTACGGAACATTTCTTTGTAATATTCAGTATTCTTTTTGATAATTTCCTGGCTCTCGCAATGAGTTGCGATCAGCATATCTGTTCCGTTGAAAATGTTCAGCAGACTGTTACTTTTGTCTACCAACATATTACCGGTGCTGGAACCCATAAAGAGTTTGATGCCGCATACCCGATGCTTGTCCAGCTTGCTGAACTCTGTGTAATTATTATTGGTGGCACCGAAGTAGCAGGAATGGTTGACAATACACTTCTCATTCAGAAGATCGAACTTCTGTTCAAGTGCATCGAGAGTGGTAGTCAATGGCTGTGTGTTCGGCATGTCCATGATGGAAGTGACACCACCGGCAGCAGCTGCACGGCTTTCGGTAAAGATATCCGCTTTATGGGTCAGTCCCGGATCACGGAAATGTACATGGTCGTCAATGATACCCGGAAGCAGACAGCAGCCGGTGGCATCTATTGTTTCATCACAAGGGGCGGACAGTTCTTTGCCATAAGTCAATACCTCGGCAATCTTTCCGTTTTCAATTAT
>ERZ791618.239-NODE-239-length-32261-cov-2.973017_pt1 | contig 32261 bp, 51 predicted proteins | sample MGYA00510059_ERZ791618 | MGnify/ENA primary metagenome ERZ791618 (study PRJEB30046, sample SAMN00715159) | human gut metagenome | study: EMG produced TPA metagenomics assembly of the A metagenome-wide association study of gut microbiota in type 2...
GGGGAGAACAAGAGAGTGGACGTACAATTAAAGCTTGTTACCTACGACATCATATTTACCGTGAGAATGAGTGGACAGCCCGTCAAGAACCAGCCCGTAGTGCTTGGTGTAGGGGAGGATGAACAAACGGTCAATACGGACGCGAGCGGAAACGCAGTCTTTAACCGTGTGCCGGGCAGTTATCCGTGGAATGTGACAAAGACGGGGTATGAGCCGAGAACAGGAACGGCAGTATTGATAAACCAGCCTTTAGCCATAACGGTAGACCTTGTTAAGCAGACCGGAAAACTGACGGTAACGGTATTGGATGTGGAAACGAACAATCCTATTAGTAATGCGGTAGTGACGATAAACGGGGAAACGAGATATTCCAACAACAACGGTATCGCGGCAAGCTGGACGCTTGAACTTGGTGTGTGGGAGTGGAGCGCGTCTCACCAGGACTATAACCCGGCAAAGGGGAACGTGAACATAACGGCAGGAGACAATGCCTATACTATAAAGATGGCAGAAAAGGCATCCGTGCCGTTCAACGTGACGTTCCAGGCGACTATAGGAAGTGCGCAGGCTTCTGGGGCGACAATCGAGATTGTAGGACAAAGCGAAAAATTGACGACGAACGAATTAGGGTTGGTATCTACGCAATTGTTTTCGGGTACATACGATTATGTGGCAAAATATCCTTATTGTTATGACGTGGTGAATTCGTTTACCGTGTACAATTCGGACACCCGTGTTCCTATCAATTTTACCGTAAAGAGGGTGAATGTGAGAATACAGGTTGTTAATGGTAGCAATATAGGTATAAGCGGTGCACAGGTGACGTTTAACGGAATGACACAGTATTCCGATGGGCAGGGATATACGACCTTCAATGTGGAGGCAGGAAGTTCTGGCACGGCTACGGCAAGCAAGTTGCCTCAATACAACGAGAACAGCACCTATGTGACTGTAGGAGAATATGATACAAGTGCGACGATAGTTCTTGGCGTAAATACCTATAAAGTTATTTTCGATGTGGTGGACGAGAAAGGGATATCCATAAGAGGGGTACGTATTGTATGCGGAGGTACGGCAAAGAACACGGATGGAGCCGGGCGTGCGGTATTCGGAACATACGTGCCGCCCCAGACATTAAGCTGGCAGGCGTCAAAGGCTGGGTATCAGAGCCAGAACGGTTCTGTAAGCATAAGCAATAGCGACGAATATGTTAACGTCGTAATGACGCGTAACAAGTGCCAGGTTACATATAATGTGCGTACAAAGAGCGGTTCTCCTATTTCGGGCGTGACAGTGGAAGACAACATAAGTTCGGGCGTGACAAGTTCGAGTGGTACCGTATCATGGATGGTTCCGTGTAACGATACTTATGCGTGGGTGGCAACAAGTCAGAATTACTTTACGGAGAGCGGAAGTTATACGGTAGGTCCGGAAGAGTTCAGCAAGACGATTGATATAATAATGGAAGACGGTGCGGTACTGGAAGTAAGGGTGTCAAATGGCACGAACATAGTGTTGCCCGTACTTAACACGTCTTCTACAGGACTTAACAATTTGCGCGTTAAATGGGGAGATGGTGAGCAGACAGTAGGAACAAGTTCGCATACCTACAGTTCCGGAGGAACAAAGATAATATTGTTCGACTTTAACGGGATGTCGGCCAATTTATCATGGAGTGCAAACGGATTTTCAAGTTTCCAGAATTGTTTGACAAGAGTAATCAAGTGGTTTACCGAAAATGTGAGAACGTCGTGGGGAAAGGGAGCCTTCCAGGATTGTAGCAGCCTTGAATCGGTTGTAAGCTGGACTACAAGTCTTATGAGCGGTTCGGCAGATTCATTTTTTTACGGATGCAGCAGTTTGAGAAGCGTTCCGGCAGGATTGTTTGATTTTATAACAAGTGGTACGTTCGTGAGTACATATAGAAACAGTGGATTGAGCGGTTCGGTGAATTTGTCAAGCGTACTTGGAGGGAATGCGATAAGTGACTTTTCCTATTGTTTCTATGGATGTAATAACATTTCTTCTGTAAGTGGACAGTTAAGGACTTCTGGTAATGGGACGAGATTAAGCTATATGTTTGCTGGATGTACCGGAATGTCAAGCATAAGTAACGATATAGGCGCAACAAACGTAGTAGACTGTCAACACATGTTTGAGAATTGCAGCAACTTACAATCTCCATGCCGAATAACGTTCAAGTATTTTGCAGGAGCTTCGGCAGTGGCAACCAGATTTTGTATGAATTCTGGTATATCATCTTTACCGTCCAATATGTTTTCTGGTTCGGTAGATAGCTTGCAGATGAATCAAACGTTCTATGAATGTAATAATCTTTCAAGCATAAGTGCAGGAGCTTTCAATTTTACTGCAAGAGAGGTTTCTTGTGTCAGTATGTTTGAAGGATGTAGTAGTTTATTGAATGTGAGTGGTGTAATAATCCCTAATATAGTTAGTGCAACATCAATGTTTAAAAATAGTGGACTGACAACGATAACATCTTCCTTATTCTCTGAATCAACAGAATGTTACTCTTATGAGGAATGTTTCAGTGGATGTCGGAATTTGAGAACGGCAGGGTCGGTAGGCAACCCTATTACACCGTCCGGTCATTCGGTGACAGTGAATATTTCAAGTATGTTTGAGAATTGTTCTAATTTGTCGACGGCTGAATACGCCTTTGGTGATGTAACCAATACAAGCGGAGTTAATTCTGTTATAGAATCGGGTGTATTGAAGTATATAAGCAGTTGTACAAGCGCATTTAGCGGTTGTACAAATTTAGTGACACAACCAATATGGAGAGGTGCCAAGGCTGCGGGAGTAACACTTCCAGTATGTTACATGCCTATATTCTATTATCTTTCAAAAACATTTCCAGTGTCTGATTTTGGTTTCCCGGATGTTGACAATATATCCAAAAGCGGATGTTTCAGAGGATGTATAAGAATGAGTGGGTATGCGGAATTTAGTAAAAGTTATCCAGAATGGTTCTAATTTTGTAAATAAAATTTATAGATATTATGTCTCAGATAAATGTTAACAGAAACACTTTTTTAGAAAAAGAAGAAGTGATGAACATGCAGTCTTTCCTACAGAACTCTCTGCTTGGAAAGATTTTAATTGCCGGAAGCTATACATTCGGCATAGTGACAAACAACCCTACTAAATTCAAGTCCGACTTTGAGACCGTAGACACCTTTATAGACAACAAGGCGTTCGAGGTACAGCAGGGAACACAGGGAGGAACGGTGAGGATATTGCCGGGTATGGCGGTAAACTCGTTGGGGCAGGTAATAAATATTGTCAACATATACGATAATTTTGCCATCCCGGCAGACAGCGTATATTACTGGCTGAAAATCGGGTATTCGACAAAGAATTATGAAAACGGATATGTGAGCATCAACCAGAAAGGTGTAGTGACCGGAACAGTGGATTTTTCCGGTAAGGTTAGAGGACAGGCAGGGAAAACCCCGGTAGCGATAAAGTTCTTGAAGGACGACGGTTCACAGCCCCTAAATAATGGCGTATATGAGATAGTCAATATAATAGATAACAAGAATATTGTATTAACGTCCGAATCCGATTTTGTTGCGGAAACAAATTTGCAGGTTGTGATACTGGGAACAGTGCCGCTTGGAAAGGTGTTTACGGATGCACAAATGGAAGGGCTTTATACCTATGATTGGTTTACGTTGGGATTGGTGCAGGAAGTGACTTTGGAACAACCCCCTACCAAGTCGGTAAACGAGTTTTACATAGCAAGAGTAAGAAACAACGGTGGTACAGTCACGATTGACAATACGGCAAAAACGGAATATTGGTCTTTAGCAGGCATGCCGAAACCGAAAGAATAAGAAAGGAGGGTAAAATGAGACTATTATATACAGTAAGTTCTGGATATATGGCAGAACAGCAGAATGTTTCTTATTCGTTGGGTGCTTTGCATCTTCCACGACAATACCTAACGACATGTTCGGTAATCTGTTTGATGAATTGAGTGTAAACACGATAAGGAACGCGAGAAACGAATACCGGGCTATAGTGCTGCACAATGACAGCCAGGAGGTGGCAAAAGGGGTGAAGATATGGTTCGAGAATCCGGAAACAAATGTGTGTTCGTTTAAGGTAGGTGCCGTGGGAATGATGGAAGGTGCAGACGGAAGCCGATATATGGGCAGTGCACCTAATATATATAGCAGACCCTATACAGTCCAGTTTTATGAGGCTACGGAGGAAAACCCGGTGTCTATCGGGGATATGCAGCCAGACCAGATGATAGGTATATGGGTGGAAAGGAGCATAGATAAAGAAAAGGCTTTGGAAGAGTATAACAACGTGGCTGAGAGGGATTTGACTACAGAAACGAGATATAAGCCTATTCAGAAGGAAACACAAGAAATGTTAAATATGCAATTTTATTGGGAATAAGCTATTGCGTATGTCATAAACAAATATTATCTTTGTGGTGTGATTGATAAGGGAGTGTTAAACCTCCCTTTCTTAATCGGGTCAGACATAAACAAATATTATCTCAAATATGAACAATATCGTAGAACTTAACGGATTGCAGGGTGTAAAGAGTGAAAAGGTTTACGCCTATTTTTCAACCGAACCGAAAGAGGTGCAGAATGCCCTGGAGTTTGGAATAGCATGTACCGGGGCTGATGATAACGGGGCGTACAATATTTACTTTGATGATGAAGAAAACATATGCTGTGAATACATGCAGCGTTGTGTCACAAAGGAGTTTAAAAAGGTGGAAACAATAGAAGAAGCTGTGTTGTGGATGGAAAGTTATTTTTAATATAAAGAGGTTATGACAGAAAAGATTATTAAAAAGGAGGACGTGGAATACAAGCTGACATGCACTTTGTCTATGGAATGGAACCGTCCGGCAAAGTATAGGTTCAAGTTACAGCAAAGAGAGCGAGGAAAAAGAAAATGGAGGGATTTATTTGGAGAGAGATATTTAGTATATACAGAGAAAGATGTTGTTTTGGAACATATAAGTAAAGATGATGTTCTGGAGCTTGCTTTTGAAGAGTACAAAAAGTATAGTCCATCTAATAACGATATGTTTTGATGAAAACACTAATTTTTGATGTGATGTTGAATGAGCAATACATTCATACGTTCAAGTACAAGTATAATCCTTTGTTTCCTATCGAGGAGGAAGAGTTAAGGAAGTTTGTAGAAGAGAGATTGCCGACATTGAAAGGAAAGAACTTTAAAATATTGTTTTGAGGTATGAATCTGATTGCTATTATAAAGAAATGGTTCTGTCGGCATGAATGGGAGCTGATGTATGAAAGGAAGGTTACGGCATGGGATGAGTTAGGATGCAATAAATATATCGCCAGATATTACGTCTGCAAGAAATGTGGCAGATACAAGAAAACCAAAAGTTATTGATATGAAACCAATAAGAGACATAAAAGATATTGAAAACTTAAAGACAGACGAAAAACTGATTGAGTTCTGTTTGAATGGTAAGGTAAATTATTACAGATTCCTATGTTTTCACCCAAGAAACACGAATTACGTAATTCTACTTAATCATTGCGAAGAACCAGAAAGGTTTTATGTTAAGAGTATTATAGACCGATTCTATACGGACTATACAACACGTGACATAATCACTTATAGGAGAGATTATGCTTTGAAAAAACTCGAAGAGTACGAGCAGGCATTATCCGAATTTGATAAAGGAGTAAAAGAATGAAACAGACAGTAGAAAAGGCGTCAATAGAATATGCCGAATCGGTTGTTCGCTCATTTGGAACATGTGGGGTACCGAATGGAATTTCTGACATCAAGGAAATGATTGCTAATGGTTTTAATAGTGGCACCGAATGGCAGAAGGAGAAAGTTATTGAAGCTTTGTCTTCTGTACTGGAGGACTGGGTACATGGCGGTGATACAGATTGTATAATTGCTGAACTTGAAGAAAAATTGAAATAAAATGGATGAAAGGAAAGTTCTTTTGTTTAAGAAGGTGTGTTATGATGTCGGAACACGTTTTTCTTTTATTGTAAACGGTAAGATTATCGAAACGGTTATAAGTGATGTAATGATTGATTATCATAAAAATATCAATTATGAAAAGCATTCTGTAAGGTATCATTTCTGCACTATGGACAAACATACATTCGATGAGCTTTCTGAAAAAGAGTTAGAAGGTATGATACGCAGGGGACTTGTTTTATATATTGAGTAGTAGAAAGGAGATTGAGAATATGAAAGGAAATATATTTGACAAAATAAGAAAAGCATCTAATAAATACATAGAGTATATGCTTGCTTGTGACGATGTAGCCAAAGAAGCACAAAAGCATATAGATTGGAACAATGATGTTTCGTGTGAATATTATCCCAGTGATGGAATATGTATAATGATAGAAGAGCATGTTTGTTCTGCCGAAACATTTTTTGATTTGGTAAAAGAATCGGAAAACGGTATGGTTGACAAGAGAACTTTTATGAGAAATTGTATTTGACATGGAAAGCTATAGGATTGTGAAAGAAATAAGGTATAACGGCTGTATTCCGATAGTCGTGTATTGCGTACAAGTCAGAAAAGACAAACGTCTTTCGTCTGAATGGGTGAATGTAAAGGGGTTTGATACCTATAGGAAAGCAAGAAAGTTGTTGTATATTTTAAACGGTGATTGATATGGAAATAGTTCCAGATTTAACAAAAAGTAATATATCTAAAAACCAGGTAGAATATATTCAAAAGAAACAGCATGAATATAAATTGACGGACAAGAAGAGGAGGGTTCCGGGCCATATTTTATTTTCATTTAATCTGAAAACGAAAGAGATAAAGAGAGTTTCTATTACCAATGAAGTTTCAATTGTATTAAACGGGAAACCTATAATGAAAAATAAAGTAGTTATTGAACCGGATTGCTATTATGAACAAGCTTTGAATGAAAAGAATTTTAGAAAAAGATTAAAGAGGATTGGGCTAATATGAAAATAATTAAGATTTCAAATTTACAAGAAGGGGATTTGTTCATATATAAAGACGTAATGTATGAAATTGTACATAAGGACAAATGGGAAACCTATTGTAAATATGTCAATGATAAAAGTCATATAGGATGGTTTTCAAGCGAATATCTTTATTGTAAGTTTAGTAATTATACAAAAGTGGGAGGTTTAAGCATTATGAGTAAATATAGATACAGGGAAGTAAAGAACTATATCCATAACGAATTAAAGTTGACTAAAGAGGATATAAAGGAAATTATGATTCCAATTGTGAAAGAGGAGGTTAAACGTATCTTTCACAACACATATGGAAACGACGTTGATATAGAGAGGTGGGTTCGTTGTATGGTTTCCAACGAGATACAAAGACATGGTGATTACTCTATGGTAAGGAATTTGTGCAGGGAGATAATTAAGGAGGAAATTGCTGATAGGTTGTCAATTGATATAAGTCTTAAAAAGAAAGAGGGGTAAAATATGCAGGACGAAATTTCTTGGAATGAAAATACTTGTTATAATATTTATAATCCGTATGGTGATACTTCTCCTTTAGAACCATGTGATGCACCTAAAATGAGAAAATATCGTCCAAAAGATGATAGATGTACAAACAAGCAGATTGCGAAACGCAGGAAGAGAAACAAGAACCGTAAAACACATAGGAAATGAGTAGGTTTGAGAAAGAAGTTCTTCCTTTTATAGAAGAGAAAATTATGCGAAAACTCCGTACATACAACGTGTACAGTATAAAGGAGTATGAAGATATACGAAAGGCAGTAAGGTATTCAATAAGGTTTTGCAAGAAAAATAAAATTGTTCGATATGAAGATAAAAATTTAAACAAAGAAAGGAACAAGAAATGAAAGAGTACAAGGTTTTATTTTGTGATATGGATGGAACGTTGATTGAGACAGTAAGTGGAGAGACGTTCCCGAAGGGTATATGGGACATGAAATTTAAGTTTGATGTTCTGGATGCAATTAAGAATTTGAATCCCAAAGTAATCTTTATTGTAACGAACCAGGGAGGGATAGAAAAGGGTTTGTTTCCAGAATCATTTATTTATGTCAAATGCCAGTACGTGAATAACAGTATAATGGATTATTGCGACATTGATACGTGTTTTAAATATTGTGGAAGCAATGATAGAAGCAACCCAATGAGAAAGCCTAATACTGGAATGCTTGAAGGGTTTTTTAATAAATATAAATCATGGGGTTATGCTTGTAATAAAAATGATTGCTTGATGATTGGTGATGCAAGCGGACTTGAAGGGCAATTTTCGGATAGTGACAAGAAAACTGCCGAGAATTTCGGTATAGACTATATGGATGTCAGCGAGTTCGTAAATGTTTACGGGAAAGGGGTATAATTATGGAAGTAAAGAACGGAATAATAATAGACGGGGTGCTGCATGAGCTTGTAAGACAAGAAAGTAATGACTGCAAAGGATGCTCTTTATACTATACTTGTCATACATATCGGTTTACTTATGATAAATTATGCGATATAAATTATGCGAAAGGGATTATTTATAAATTCATCAATCGTGGCAAAGTAACGGATATTAAGATAGATAAGGAGGAATAACAATGGAAAGCGATAAACTTATATTAGATGCTTGTTGTGGCAGTAGAATGTTTTGGTTTGACAAACATAACCCTTTGGTTTTATTTGTAGATAAGCGTTCAGAAACACTTACAGCTAAGGACAAAGATAGAATCAGAACTATAGATGTAAAACCGGATGTGATAGCCGATTTTACTAATTTGCCGTTTGAGGATAATTCTTTTTATATGGTGGTGTTTGACCCACCTCATTTAAAAACACTTGGTGAAACCTCATGGATGGCTAAGAAATACGGTAAACTGCCAAAAGATTGGAAATCACTTATACACGACGGATTTGCCGAGTGTATGCGCGTCTTGAAACCTAATGGAACGCTCATTTTCAAATGGAACGAAAGTGAGATAAAAGCTTCAGAAGTTTTGTCCGTTATCCCTTTTAAGCCTCTATTTGGACATACCACTGGAAGGCAGAGCAAAACAATATGGATGTGTTTTATGAAGAGAGAAGACGATGAATAATACAGAAGAAAAGCATTGCAGTATATGCGTGCATTATGAGATATGTGCCAATTTTCAGATGTATTGTCACGCATTGAAAAGACGCATAACGGCAAGAAAGCAGGCGAAGAACTGTAAGTATTTTGAATATAGATGGAGGAATAAATAATGCACCAGTGTGACTATTGTTGTTGGTATAACGAAAGATACGGGAATTGCGATTGTCCGTATGCAATGAAAAAGTCGGCTTGTGATAAAGCTATAAAGAAGAAAGAAAGGAGCGAGAAATGAAATCAAAACATCCATTAGATTGGTATAACGAAAACACACCATCGGAAGATGAAGAATACGAAAAGGGATGTCTATCTATCGCCTTGATAGTAGCAATCATTTTCATTGCATTAACGGTTGTAATTTTATCTTACGAATTATGAAATCAAAACAAGTATTATCAATAGAACAAATGAAGCATTTGCAGGAACTTGGATTAGATACAAGCGATACAATTTTTTGTTGGTGTCATGCTACTGCATATGAAAATGCAAAATGGGAACTTGAAATTTATGAAGATGTAATTAATCAAAAGCGAAATCCTATATTTTGGGAAATTATTCCGGCATTTACTTTGCAGGATATTCTGGATAAGTTACCAGAATCAGTACAGGTATATGATTTGTACATATTTAAGAAAGTAGGGTTGTGGTGGCTCAAATATGTAGACGTAACGAATAATGGAACCGTTCGTTTAGAAAAAATGCCGAAGTTGATAGATGCCGCCTATTATATGTTATGTTGGTGCATTCAAAAGGGGTTTGTTAAAACTAATAAGGAGGTTAAAGATGGAAGAAAAGAAAATTGATTGGGAACAGAGGCGTTATGAACTGGCGAAGGCTGCAATGCAAGCTTTGATTTCAAACAGTTTCTTTATGAAAAATTTGGGTATGTATTTGGATGAACATCCAGATAAAAAGATGGATGCAATAGAAGTAGTAGCTATTGAATCAATTAATTATACTGATGTATTGATAAAGAAACTGAAAGGAGAATAATCATGGAAGCACATGTAATGAAGCTTGAAAACAACTGTGTAATTGTTGACGAGGAATATTTTAATGAGATAAAGAAGCAGTCAGAATTTAACCAAGAAAGGATAAACGAGATTGCCGAAGAAAGGTTTTTGGAATATGTCAAAGAAAGCGGTATTGAACTTTCCTATAAAGTAAACGGAATACCTTATATGTTTCATTATGATTTGTTGAACGAAATAAATTATGAAGAGAGGGGTTATCCAGAATCCGTATCAGAAAAGGTAAAGTATGCTATCGCAGACGATATAACCGAGGCTTTGAATGATAAGCTTAAGGGATTGAAAGACGAGGCTTTGAATTATGCCTTAAGTGAGTTTAACAAACGGAAGTACGGTTTAGAGGCTACTGTAAAAATATGGAAATATTTTGCATTAATCTTTATCATTACGACTATTGTTCTAACAATTAGATTATTTATACAGCTATGACAGAAGAACTTGTAACATTAGAGACAGCGAAGCTACTAAAGGCGGCAGGATTTAAAGAAGATGTTAGTAGCTTTTATGAATTGGTGTATAAAGGAGGTAGTGGTCCTGAGTATGAGATAGATGAAAGCTACGATGCCCAGAATTATAATACAGACGTTTACTCTATCTCTGCTCCAACTCAATCCATTGCCCAAAAGTGGCTGCGCGAAAACAAGAACCTACATTTGAAATATACCGAAGTGCCGTAGGGTATGGCTATGCTATAGTGAAAGCCGATAACGGAACGTGGCAGGAAGATGATGATTCCAGGGGGACTAATGATGGCGGTCTGTGGGACACCTACGAGGAAGCATTAGAAGCTGGAATTATAAAAGCATTGTCTTTATTGTGAAATGATGTTAAACAACCCATATTTTACACATAAGCAGTTGCGTATCTCATAACATAACCTTATCTTTGAGGTGTGATAAGGAAAGAAAGTCAAACAAAATAAAGATAAGGTTATGAACTCAGTATTTAAAGCAAAAAAACAGATTCTTGAAAACACTCTTTCAAAGGTTGCAAAAGTTAGTGTTGAAATAACTTTTGCACGTACTAACATGATAACGATTGCTTGGGACAAAGAAAACAAAAGCGCGTTTGAAAGATTACAAAATTACTTCAAAGGAAAATTGTTTGATTATGAGTACGACGAGGAATGTGATATGTCTGTTTGTTGTTTGAATCTTTAATAAGATAAGGTTATGAAAGAAAGATTTTTAGAAAAATTCATTATGATGGAATTTGTGAAAGGAAATTTGGATTCACAAGAACAAGTCAATAACATGGTTTCTTTGATACAGAGAAAGTTGGGTGTATCAGTAGAGAACGCAGGAAATTTTTTAAGAAAATCGATTGGTTTGATTTAACAATAACAATTTGTTTTTCTCATATTAAGGGGTTACGTTTGTAGCCCCAATTTTTAAATTAAAAAAGATGGCGCAAAAACTGTCTGCCGGATTTATGGCAGAATTATTCAAGCTTGTATACATGGATTTGAATATCACTCGAATGGTGGTAAATAATCTGACCTATCAGTTGATACCCAAAGAGTGGCCCGGTTTCAAATTTTTATTAAAAGAGGCAACAGAAGTATTAAAGGAAAAAGATAAGGTTCCTTCTTTGGGTGTGGTGTCTCAAAAATACGCTGACAGTGATTTTGTGATTGAGGCGATAGATGCCGTGCAGTCAGCCGCTAAAGTAGACAAGGAAATTATTATAGACCAGTTGGAAGCGTACATTAAAGACGTTGAATTCCAGCTACTTTCCAAAAAAGTACATGATTTGTACGAAGAGGGGAAGAAAGAAGACGCTATACGGGTAAACGCGGAAGAGAGCCAAAGAATTCTATCCCTATCATTAAGGCATGAGGCAGGCGGTTTCCAAAAAGTGTTCTCCGATTTTGACAAGCGAATGAAGAGGAGACGGGAAGAAGAAGAGGGGGAAATCCCGTCACGTGTAATGTTCGGACTTGATAAGATAGACCAGATTTCGGAAGGTGGTGCTACAATGGAAGATACCGTGTTATGGATAATGCGTTCGGGTGTCGGCAAGTCTACTGTATTGAGGTATCACGGTATGCAGGCAGCTTTTGACGGGCACCCAGTCTTACATATACAGTTGGAAGGTGGTGCGCGTGCGTGTCTGGAAAGATACGACCAGTTTTGGACTGGACAAAAATACGGGAATATCAGAAAAGGTGTCATAGATGATAAACTGGCTGAAAAAATAGAAAAGGCCTTTGAAAATATGAAATCTTATTCCAAGGACATAGATGTTTATTCATTTGAAAAATTCGGGCAGGCTACTATGGTGGATATTCGTAATGTGATAGTCTCCTATTATAAGAAAAACGGTTATTATCCGCATGTATTGATATTGGATTCATTAGACCTTGTGGCAACCGGAACAAACCGTGTTGTAGACAATAACCCTACATTCAAAAAAGAAAAATTACAGACATGTGCACAACTTTTAAAAAACTTATGTGTAGAGTTTAAAATGGTGGGATTTACGGCAGCACAAGCCGGAAATGTGCCGTTGGAAATATGGGACAATTCGGACAAAGTGATAGACAGAAGCTATACGGAAGGGGACAGGACACTTGTAAAGCCGTTTTCCTTTGTGTTTACCGGGAACCGGACAAGAGAGGAAAAGAAACAGAACATAATGCGTATCTATATGGATAAGGTACGCGATTATGATACGGTAAAAGACACTTTCCCTATTGTGACGGATTACGGCAGGGGACGTTTTTGTGACAAGGCGCTGACAGCTGAATATTACGGAGGTGACAAGGGTTTCACATCTTCTACTCCTAATAAAAAGACAAGAAAGAAAAAGGATGAAGACGGTGAAAAGCAAAATGATGTTAAAACAGAGACGATTTAGACATAAGCACTTGCGTATCTCATAACATAATATTATCTTTGTAGTGTCTTCTTAAGGAAGGCAGGAAAATTAAGTAAAACAGATAAAAGTTTAGAGTTATGGTACACAGTAAAGAACAAATTGAAGAAATCATGTTGTCTCTTTATGAACAACTTGGAGGACATAAGTTTGTGGTTATGACCGAGAGTAAGTTTACCGGATATGCCGAAAACGAAAATGGTAATTTGGAACAATATATATCACTGGCACGAAATGTAAGCGGTGCAAATAAACTTAAGATTACTTATTTGGAAGGATTAGATGTTTATGATATGAGGTTTGTGCGTCAAACGTTTAACAAGAAAACTTTTACTGTGAGTGAGAAGGAAGTTTATCACGATGAATTTGTTTATTGTGACGAGCTAACCCCTATTTTTGAGAAAGTTACCGGAATGTACACAAAATTGTTTTGAATTATGAAAGCTATAGTAGAAAACCCGTTGAAAAGTAAATTCCCGATTATTAGGGAGGTTTATATTGAAATATTGAACAGAATTACTTGGTGCAGAAATGAAGGTGAATTAAGGGATGCCATAAGATTTATATCTATGGAATTCCCGGTTACGTTCAATTCTTATTTTGAATATGGGTTTGGAAGGAATCACATGTGGGTAAGTGAATGGGAAAGTGGAAAACGTCTTATTTTTGTCGAATTTTAAATAAATGATTATGGAAGAGGCAGAAAAGATATTTTGGGAGGAAGTGGATAAACTTCCGGAACACAAGAGAACGTTCGATGAAGATGTTTTTCAAACCATTATTAGGGCTATGTTACGTTTTAATGCGGAAAACATAAAGTCTATAATTGAGGAGATTAAGGATGTTCAGAGTAGATAAAAACGAAGCAATATCCGAACTGAATTTGTCCTTGTTCGGAGCAAAAGGTTTCATGCAGGATAGGAACAAGGAATGCCCTTTTTGCAATAAAAAGGGGAAATGGGGGATAAAGTTCAATGATGCTGGGAATAATGGCGCGTTCCATTGCTTCAAATGCGGCACAAAGACAACTTTAAAAAAGTTCTTGGAAAAGATAGGAAGAAAAGACCTCATAAAGCAGGATTACGAGAACACCGTAAAAATGCAGAAATTGACCCCTCTAATAGATGATGAAGAAGAGAAAACAACAGAGGAAATTAAGGAATGCACCCTTCCTAAAAAACTGGAATATATAGAAAAGGACGAATATTTGGATAAGAGGGGCTTTGTAAAAAGATATTATGAAGAATTCCGTCCGGCAGAAACAAAATTCTTTCTCGAAAGAAAGCTGCATGATAAGTTCATATTCCAGTTTACCATGAACGGCAAATTAGCCGCATGGCTGGCACGTTCAAATAAAAGTAAGGATTGGCACGAAGAAAACCTTCAAAGGTTTAAGGAGGGTAAAGAAAAGCTTGTATTGAGGTATGAAAATTCACGTGACGGATTTTCCCATGTGATAGGAGGGTATGACAATATAACGGACGAGACGGACACGGTTATAATCGTGGAAGGGATGTTTGACTATATATCGGTTGACACGAAATTGCATCTTTATGAATCACCGGATATAAAGTGCGTGTTTACGTTCGGAAACAACATGGGGTTAAGCCAGATAAGGCTATTGAGGGACAAACCAGGCATAAGGAACGTGATTTTGATGTACGACCCCGACAAGCCGGAAATGATTAAGACAGTATCAATGACCTTACAAAGATATTTCAATGTACAGATTGCCGAACTGGAAGACAAGAAGAAAGACCCTGGGGATGCGACACAAGAAGAACTCCTATGGGCGCTTGACAATATGACAGAACCGATTAATTATTATACAAGACATTTATAGTGTTGATTTTTTGCCATTTATCCTAATTTTTGTTAGATTTGAAGTCAAAAATAAGGACATGGAAAAATCACGGAAAATCAGTTTGGAGCAGTTTGTAATTAACTTGCAATTGGAGTATTTGAGTTGTAAATTACGTTCGATAGTTTACAATCGTATAGAAAGTGTCGAGCTTGTGAAGATATATAAGGACATAGCGGAGAAGAAGAAGACAAAAATTCTGAACTTAAAACAAAGGTTTCGCCTTGGTACGATGTTTGACAGTGACAAGGCGTTTTCAGATTTTTATTTGAAGGAATTTTTGCAGGAATACGGATTGCCGAACTTGCAATATTCGGAGAAAACGAAAAAGTCGGTTATGTTTTGGGACAGGTTCCACCTATTGAAACCGGGTACCATAGTGATATACAAGGGAAAGGAATATAAGGTGAAGATAAACCATCCGAATGACGATAATGTGGTGATATGGGTTAATGACGTGCCGGAACAGATACCATATACCTACTTCAAAATGAGATGGTTAGAAAAAATCGATATGAAAGATTTAAAATAATGGAGATAACATTTGTTTATCTCAAAATTAAATTGTTATATTTGCAGTGCAATTAAAGAACAAAAGATATGAACTATTTTGAGTATGAAGAAAAGGCGGCTACTACAGCTTGCTATAACGAAAAAGTGGCTTTATCCTATGTGACACTTGGCTTGTGTTCGGAGATGGGAGAAACCTATGAGAAAATCAATAACGAGGCAGAAACGGAAGAAATCTCTAAAGAAATTGGAGATATGTTTTGGTATCTTGCCATGATTCGCAAAGAGTGTAATCTTGATATTGAAGGTTGGGATTGGAAAGAATCGCTGGCAAATGCAGAAGGTGCAGGCGTGTTTGATTTGCCCGTGGAAGTCGGAAAGATTGCGGACCAGGTTAAAAAGTGGTTGCGTGATGATTGGAAAGACGCGGAAAACAATGTATTCCCGGAAGCACGGAAGAAAGCCGTTTTGGAAGCCTGGAAGAATGCTTGGAAGGTAATAAACAGCATGATTAACCGCGTAGGGCTTGATACGGAAAAGATTGCCGAGCAGAATATAGAAAAACTGTTTTCGCGTAAACAACGCGACAAAATTCACGGAGCAGGAGACAACAGATGAGGAACTATGACAAAATATTAATGACCGGGGCGCAGGGTACAGGGAAAACAACCCTATTGAAAGCCTTGCAGAACGAACCGGAATTTGACAACTGGAAGTTTTACACGAATGTTGTCAGAACGATGGTTGAAGAAGAAGGGATAACCATTAATGAAGAAGGCACGTCCGAATCACAAAAGAAAATATTCGACAAATACACTCAAATAATGGAAGATGCCATGAAACAGCCTTCCATTAGCGACAGATGTATTATTGATGTGAATGCCTACACTTCATGGCTTTTTGATAATTGCAGCCCAAAAGACCTGGAATATAATAACCTGGCAGAAGAAGACTTTAAGGAGAAACGACAGATTGTAAAGCGAAAATATGAATTCCCTTTACTTGTCTATCTTCCTATCACATTCAGATTGCAAGGTGACGGTGCGCGTTCGGAAGACGAGGAATACCAGAAGGAAATCGACCGTAAAATAAAGCAGATTGTAGATAATTACGGAATACCCTACATTTCTGTTTCCGGTTCAACAGAAGAGCGTGTGCAACAGATTAAGGATGCCGTATTTGGAAAAAGGGAGAAGTAAGACGTGGAGGTTTCTTTGTTGACTTTGAGAAATGTGGGTCGGAAGCTTGGAATGCAGAACGTTTCCGGATTCAAGAAAGAAGACCTTTTGCAGCAAGTTGTCGAAAGGCTGGAAGCAAAAGGAAAGACGCTTGAAGAATATGCAAAGGAAACTTCGATAAATACCCAAAAGGGATATGTCAAGAAAAAGTTCAACCTTTCACCTAAAGGAGAAAACCCGTACAAGAAAGGGAGTATATCATATAAGGTGTGGCAAGAACTCGCAAAGAATGACGGACGTTCATTCAGCCGGATTGCAAAGGAAATAGGAACCCATTATAACGTGGTTTCCGTTTGTTGCAGGAATCATTTTGACAAATCATAAACTTGCCGTTTTTATTTAGATTTGATTTTTCACGGGGAGTGTAAGTAAAATACACTTCACTCCCCTTTACACCCTAAAATCATGGAAGAGTTGTATAAAGATTTAATCAAATATTTGGAGGATAACTTTTTGTCTTTCAATGCTTTAGATAATTATATCGTAGAAATTGATGGGCAGACATTCGAGTTGTTCGAGCCTTTCCAATGGGACAAAGAGGATAACGGAATTTTCTTTGACGATTCGTTTCAGTGGGTAGGAGACCGGACAGAATGCGACAATTACGTTTTCCGGTTCGGTGATGTATGGTATTACCTTAAAAAGGGAGATGAGAATAAAGTAAAACTTAACCGATTGCAGTATATCGGAAAGGCAAATTTGTTTGACGAAAGCTTGAGATTTGACACCTATATAGGTGTGCACGGCAATTTTGAATTGATGAACGGAATGCACTCTTATTCCGATTGGGTAGAAAAAGCGAAATTTTTAGGAATAAAAGCGCTTGGTATATGCGAAAAGAATACGCTTGCATCAGCGTTCAAGTTTCAGAATGCGTGTCTAAAAAGTGATATAAGACCTATATTCGGTATGGAAGTTACTGTATATAACGAGCAGAAGGACGTGCGATATACAGTAAAGCTGATAGTCAAGGACAAGGAGGGATGGAATAACCTACTGAAAATAAATAAGATTCTGAATGTCGACGAAAAAGGCTTTATCACGGAAAAGGAATTGCAAGAAATGAAAGACGGGTGTTTCTTGTTGTTTGACCCGAAAACATGTATGTTTGAAAATCTCCCCATATTGTCAAGAAAATGGAACGATACCTATTACCAGCTTGATACTGTGGAATACAAGAAGAATGACCGGGATAAAAAATATCTTGACAATCTGAAAAAATTCGTGGGTGTATATAAACCCGTGGCGGTATGTGACGCCTGGTATCTTGAAAGGCGGTATGCTCCTATAAGGGAAAAGCTTAACAGGCTGGCAAAGGTTGCGAATTATGAGAGTGACAACCAGTATATGAAGAATTACCAGGAATATTACGAAGAACTGTCAAAACTGATATTGGACGAAGACAAGTTTTTCGGACTGTTTGAAGAAGCTTTGGTAAATCTTAATTACATATCGGTAAATTGTAATTATTTGCTGGAGACACAAGTACGGCATGCACCCCAATATGTAATGACAGAAGAGGAGAAAAAGAAATATTCGTCCAATACAGAAATGTTTGAATCGCTTGTATTTGACGGACTGGCAGAACACCTGGAAATACTGGATAGATACAGTGAAGAAGAACTGACGGAAAGACTGAACACGGAAATATCCATCATAGAAGAAGGCGATGTAGTGGACTACTTTCTGATGCTGAGGGACATTATCAGATGGGGAAGGGATAATAACATTTTGGTCGGACTGGGGAGAGGCTCCTCCGCTGGCTCTTTGGTGTCCTATCTTCTTGGTATTGTTAATGTAAACCCGTTGGAATACGAACTCCTATTCAGTCGATTTTTGACAAAGGGTCGTTTAATTCGGCATGAAGAGGAAGAAGTGGTAATGATAAACGGAGAAAAAGAAATATCCGGAAATGCTTTTATAAAGATTATCAGAAATGACGAGGAAATGATAATCAGAGCGAAAGAGCTAAAAGAAGGTGACGAACTGATAAACGAATAGTTGTATGATAGTAAAAAATATTGAAATAAAACGTCGGGCAAAGACCGTATTAGGGTCAATGCCAGATATAGATACCGACTTCCCAGGCAGAAGACGAGACGAAATAAAAGCTTACATGGAAGAACGGTTCGGTAAGGAGCAGGTTTGTTCGCTTGGCACCTATACTACTCTCCAGCTAAAAGAGGCAATATCGGACATGGCGCGTGCAGACGGCATACCAGTACAGTTATACAGATGGTTTACCGCTTGTATCGGAGATGACAAGGAAAAGACGATAGAGGAGTTTTTTAAGACTGTATGCGGAAAGGAAGACCTAAAGAAGTTCGTGAAGGAACATACAGAAACGTTCAACGACATGTTGGTAGTTCTTGGTTCACCTAAAAGCCAGTCGGTGCATGCGTGTGGAACCGTAGTGTTGCCAGATGGAAAAACATCCTACGAATGGATGCCCGTACATACACAAAAAGGACTTGTAGTTACGGACTGGGAAGGTTCGGAAGTGGAAGAGGCAGGCTTCCTAAAGGAAGATGTTTTGGGTATTATCCAGTTGGATAAGTTCGAGGAAATGTTACGCTTGATAAAGGAGAACCACGGAATAGATATTGACATATACAGTCTGCCTTTGGACGATAAGCAGGTATTCGAGTATGCAGTAAAGGATGGCTGGGAGATGTTTTTCAGCTTGGTTCAGCAGGATTATCCGGATATTGCGTAAAAATGAAACCGGAAAACATAAACGAACTGTCTGCATGTGTGGCTCTCTACAGACCTGGACCTATGGAAAACAATTTCCACAACGAATATATTTTGCGGAAGAACGGGGAAAAGGATTGGACAGAAGAAATGCCTATAGGCGGTGAAGAAGTGGTGAAGAAAGATTTTGGACTACTTGTCTATCAAGAAAGTATAATGTTATTAGCCCAAAAACTTGCCGGATTTGATTCTGAAACAACAGACCTTTTGCGTAAATGTTTGGGGAAGAAGGATTTAAAGAAGATAAAACTTTATAAAGACAAGTTTATTACTAATTATGCAAAAAATTTTGCTTCTAAGGGTGTCACAAAGGAATACGCGGAAAATCTTTGGAACCAAATGGAAGAGTTTGCAAAATATTCGTTCAACAAATCTCATTCCGTATGCTATGGTATGACCGCTTATATATGCCTATGGCTTAAGGTACATTATCCTATTGAGTATTGGAGTGCTACATTCTCGTTTGCGAAAGATGAAAAGATACCTTATTATGTAAACGAAATACAGCAGTCCGGTGAGATAAAGATACATCCAGTAGATATCAACAAGTCAGATATAAACATTGTGTCCGATTATCGTACAAACAGTATGTATTGGGCATTCAACGCAGTAAAACAATGTGGGGAAAGAGCACAGGAACATATATCGGAGGAGAAAAAGAAGAACGGGCCTTTTTTCTCTTTGGAGGAATTTATAGACAGATGTGTAATTAAAGGCAGTCCGGTAAATAAATCTGTCATTGAGAATTTGATATTTGCAGGAGCGTTCGACGAATTGGAGAATATCCAGGAACCTAAAGACCGTTTGGCGCTTATTGAGATGTACCGCGAGAACAAAAGGGTTAAGATATTGGAGGATAAGGATTTACTTACCAATATTATGAAAGTCCGCAAAGAACGCAATAATTGGTGGTGGCTGTTGCAGCAAAAAAGAACGTCCGGTTTTGCATTTTTTGATTATTACGATTTGGTAAATGAATATCATATGCCTAAATTAGACGACGAAACGGAATTCCAGGATGTGTCGCAGATAAAATTTTGGGACATTAATTCAAAGAAAACCCGTCGTGCCGTGATAGGCGGTTATGTGATTGAGATAATAGAGAGGAAAAGCAAGAAGGGCATATTTGCCACTATAGTATTGGAAAGTAATTATGAGTTTATAAATGTAACTATTTTCCCAGAGTTGTTTGAAGAATACGGAGAGTTTTTAAGGGGTAGTAAAAAGAACATTTTGTTGGTTAACGGTGTGATTGTGTGGGATAAGTTCAGAGGAGAATATATTTTGCAGGCGAATGTTAATTCATTGTTTACAGTATTGACGTAAAGATATTTTGATATGAAAATTATGGTAGAAATCGGTACCAAGACCGTTGTTTTGGTATCACCGGACAAGGACGAAGAAATAGAACTTGACGATGTTACGACAATCAATTACTCGAACCTCTATGGAGAGGCGGTAACGGTATCTGGATTGCTTAACAAGGTCGGTCTAATGAAAGTTGAATATGAGAAGAAAGCGAAGGAAGAGAAACTGTTTTGTGATGTGTTTGCAGCTAATTTGAGGAAGAAATTAAGGCGAGAAGCGGCTACGAATGGAGGAAGAATAACGATTGATGGAGAATCTTTTAAGCTGACTGAAAAAGGATTGGAGGACGCTATATTACTCAATGAACAGTATCAGAAAAATCTGATGAATCTTATTGAGATAGAATCGAAGCGAGACAAGTTAGACACCCTATTTTGGGCAGTACAAAGCAAGGACAAGAAACTTAACAATTTGTTGCCAAAGATTGTACCGCAAGACTTTGAAAAAGAGCTTATTGAAGGAAAAATAAATACTTTTAAGATAGTGAAAACCGATTATTAATTTTTAAAAATTTTGTGTTATGGCTTTTGACAGAAGTAAGTACAAGAAAGCGAGTGTAGAATCAATTGATGAAACAGTAGGAAAAGCAGCCGCAACAATGGGCGGTGGTTTTGGACAAGGCGGCAGAGCCTCATTTTTTAATCTGAGCGAAGACGGAAGATATGTATTGCGCGTATTGCCGTCGTTGACAGGGAAACCCTATATGCCGAGAAAGACGGTTAAACTGCCTATTGAGTGTGCGGTATATGACAAGGACGGAAAAGACACAGGAAAGAAGGAAATCAGACAAAAAGATGTTTTCACTTCCGATATCCACAGTAACCGGATGAATGGCGAGGATGCAGTGCTGACATACATCAGTCATGTGTATAACCTGGCAAACGATATCCAGGACAAGGACGAGCGCGCGAAATTCCTCTATCCAATTAGTGGCTATCGTAACAAGCAAAAGCAGTGGACGTGGGGCATGAAACCCATACTTAATTATGTGGCTTATGTATGGGCAGAAAACGACGTGTACCGTCTTGATTTGCGCCCGGATTGGTGGAAGAAAATGAAGAACATCTCTATGGAACGCGCAGGCGGTTCTGACGATGGTATTATTAATCTTGACATCTTTTCTGACCCGGACGAAGGTTACCCATTGATTATAAATGTTGCCACGGATGAAAACAAAAAGAAAAATTTCGATATTTCTTGTGGAATGCCGGATGCAAACAAGCGTCAAACCTGGGATGATTTCTTTGCGAAAAACCGTGTATCTGACGAGGTATTCGGCATTATGGAAGAACTACCTACTTTGGATGATATGTATGTGGACGTATTTTCACGTAAAGACTGGGATATGCAGTTGGAAGGATTGGAAAGAATCGACGAAGAACAATCATACGGTATTTTCCAGGATGACACCTTTTTGAATAAGCTCGAAGAACTTGACAAATTGGTTCCGGAAGAAGACGAAATCAAGGAAAAGAAATCACCTAAAAAAGCCCCCGAAACAAAGAAGGTGAAACAGGAAGAACCGAAAGAAGAACCAGCAAAACCGGAAAAGAAAGTAGGTGGCTATCCTACACTTACCAACCTTAAGAAAGAACTCCGTGCTTATATTGCCGATAATTACGAGGACAAGGAATTACCGGAAGAGTTGACGGTAGCAGAACTCCGTAAATGGTACGACATTGCCCAGGAAGGTGGAGAACTGCCTTTTGAGGATTACGAAGAGCCGGAAGACGAAGAACAAGGAGCGGCAGACCCGGAACCAGAAGATACGGCAGTTGAAGAAAAGGAAGCATCAGCAAGCGTTCCTAATTCTATTGCATCGCGCTTAAGAAACTTGAAAGCGAGAACTTCAAAATAAATCACACAAGGAAGGGTAATTTTTACCCTTCCATTATTCCTATTATTATGAAAAATCTTTACAGAATAATCCTCATTTCGGGTATGATAATAATACTCATATTGTTATTCTTATCTATCAAGAAAGCAAGGGAGAATGAAAGGTTGTTATATGAAGTGGAATTTTATACCGATTCTTTAAACAGATATACAAAGGTTTACAATTCCGAAAGTTTTTCTAAATTGAAAAAAGAAAACAAAGAATTATACAATCGATTGAAGGAAAAGGAAGCACTTGTAGAGGCAGTGGAATTTGAATGGAAATACAAGTACGAAGGACTGGAAAGAGAGGTTTCCGAATTGAGGAAAACGGACAGCCTCTATACATTCAAAGAAGAAACCGATACGGTAGGATATGATTTGCAAGTATGGGCTACTCACCTGGCAAAGTATAAGATTAATTTCAATATAACCAACAAATTTTTATTGACAAACCAGCGTATAGGGGACAGTAACCGTATGGAGATAACTTCCCAGTTGCCCGGAAAGATAGGTGATGTTACAATGTGGACGAAACCGGATAAAAAGAAAAGATTCGGGTTCGGGGTGTCGGTAGGTGCCGGATATGGAGTATTCAACAAGGATTTTGACGTGTTTGTAGGATTAAGTGGAACATATATAATTTGGTAAATTATGTTTGTACAGATAAATAACAAAAGGATAAAGATTACTTCTATCAGTAGATATAATGACGAGGGGTATTCACAGTCAACTCAGAAGTTCAGAATAGCTTTAAAGATTTCCAATGTCTGGGAGAGCTTCTATTTTGATAAGGAAGTAGAGAAAGATAATGTTTTGAAAAATCTTGACAATACATTAAAGGTGACTGCGTTATGACAGGAAAGATAATAATAAGCACGGATTGGCATTTGAAGCCGTCCAATATCGGAGAAATAACGGAATTGCAAAGGCAGGAATTGAATGTAGCAGAAGACAATGGTATAACCAATCATGTGTGGTTAGGTGACATATTCGATTCCCGTATATCACAGAGACAGGATGTCTTGAATGCTTTTTCCTCTATTCTTGACATGTATGCGAGGATGGGGCACACGGTATATTGCATTCCAGGGAACCATGATAAGAGCGACTATAGTTCGGACAGGTCTTTTCTTGATGCGTTTAAGTATCATAAAGGGTTTAATTTGATAACTGACCTGGACGCTTTCGAGATTGGCGGTGTAATATGTTATTTTATGCCGTTTTTTGACAATTCGATATGGTTAAAAGGGATGTCGGACGTATTAAAGGAAAAGAATCATAAGACGCATGTACTTTTTACTCATATTGCTTTCCAGGGAAGCAGGAACAATGACGGTAGCGAGGTGGAAAGTGATATAAAACCTTCTTTGTTTAAGAATTTCGGTATGGTCTTTTCCGGACATTACCACGATTTCCAGGAAATAGGAAAGAATATCGTACACCTTGGAAGCATCACGCAGAATAACTTCGGGGAAGACGAAAAGAAAGGGTTTTGGTTACTGGATGATGATTTGGCATATGCACTTATCCCATCAAAAGGAAAACGGTACAGAAAAGTCACCGTGAACCTGGAAAATACGACATTCAAGCAAGCCGACAAGATTGTAAAGGATTTTCAGAAGAAAAACAAGGAAGATTTTGTGCGCGTGGAATTCGTAGGTACGAAAGATGCAATTTCCTCCATTGACAAGGAAGAGTATAGAAAGCTTGGTGTGGATGTCAAAGTTAAGTCCGTAGAACTGGAAACGGAAGAGGTGGAGACAGCAGAAGAAATCAAAGCTTTGTCCGGTTCCGATATTGCAGAAAAATTCAAGGAATTTTGCGAACAGAACGATTACTCCTATAATGAAGGAATGGAAATTTTAAAGGAGGTGTTATAATGGGATTGGAAGAATTATTTGGAAGAATAGAGAAACGTTTCGGAAAGGAAGCGGTAGTAGGCAACGATATAAAGGTAGACACTGTGTCTTCCGGCAGCATGGCATTAGATGAAATATTGGGAGGAGGTTTTGCGCTTGGAAGAATACACGAAATATACGGAGGATTTTCGAGCGGCAAAAGCTCTGCGGCATTGCATCTAAGTGCGTCTATACAAAAAACACTTGGAAAAGCGGTGGTTATGTGGATACGGAACAAGCGCTTGACCTGGAATACGCAAAAGCGCTTGGAGTTGATTTAAGCCGCGACAAGTGGATAATGTCACAGCCGGATAGTGCGGAACAGGCGCTTGAAATCGTGCGTGAGATGCTGGAGGTGCCGGATATCGGATTGGTGGTGCTTGATTCGGTTGCCGGATTGGTGCCGGAAGCTGTTTTACAGGGTGAGGCAGGAGATGCAAAGATAGCGCTTGTAGCGCGCCTTATGTCACAGCAGTTAAGCATCTTAAAAAACGTATGTAAGAAAAACGGAAACATCCTCCTATGTATCAATCAGACGAGGCAGAAAACGGGGGTATGGGATTCGGCCCTACAACAACCACACCAGGAGGTGAAGCACTTAAATTCTATGCCACCCAAAGAGCGGAATTTGCCCGTATAGGCACGGAAAAGACCGATGGAGTGGCAACGGCCAATAAGACACAAATAAAAGTCGTAAAGAATAAGATTGCACCCCCTTTCCGTGTATGCCAGGTAATGTTAGAGTATGGTGTAGGATTTGACACGATACAGGAGCTTATAGATATGTCTATAAGAGAGGGGATTTGCTCTAAAAAGGGTGCTTGGTTTTACTATGGCGAGACCCGGTTAGGACAGGGAATGGATAACGCTAAAAAAGCGTTGTCGGATAAGGATTTGTTTAATGAAATTAAAAATAAATTGACAGAGACGTTATGTACCCCGAAAGATTGATATTAAGAAATTTTTTGTCATTTGAAGAACTTGATTACACCTTTACAAAAGAAACTTTGGGTGTGACTGGGGAGAACCGGACAGAGGAAGACCAGCTTTCTAATGGTTCTGGGAAGACTGGGTTGTCACAAGGCTTGTTCTACGCGATATATGGCGTTAATCTAAGAGGAAAGGAAGACAAGAAACTGATACGTAAAGGCATGAAAGAAGCCTATACCAAGGTTGAAATATTTTGTCAAAAACGGAAAGAAACTCTGATAATTGAGCGTACAATTCCATTGAAAAGTTCTTCCAAAGTATCGCTGACCCTAAAGAAAGATGATACGGAGACACCCGTAACGGTAGCTACTGTACTGGACGCGAACAAATACGTGATTAACTGGATTGAGATTACACCGGAAGATGCCAAGTCCTATTATATCGTAACCAAGGGTAATTATTCGTCTTTTTTTCGTTCGTCCAATACGGAAAAGCTTGCTTTGATAAGCCGTTTTATCAATTTCTCCAATATTGACAAAACAAAAGGTGTGATTTCTGAAAAGGTCGGAGTATTGGAACAAGAACTCCACAAAGAAGAATGTTTGAAAAATGTTGCAGAAGGCAAGAAACAAGCTTATGAGGAACAGATACAGCAAGTGTTAAGCGAAGACCCAGAAGAAAAGAAAAAGGGTATTATAGGTGAGATTCAGTCAGAAATATATTCTTTACAAATTCTTAATGAAGACCTTGTAAAGACGCGTATTCCCAAAGCGGAAAAGGATATCGAAGGCGTAGACAAGGATATCGAAGGGCTTATAAAGCTGAAAGAAGAAGTAAGTAAAGAACTTGAAAGCTTCGATATGGATGCTTACAAGGACACCTATAAAGAAATAGACACGGAAATAGCCGGGTTAAGGAAAGACAAGTCAAACAAGGAAGAAAGGCGCAAGGATTATGCGCTGAAATTAGCTGATTATGAAAAGAAATTACAGAAGGTCGAAGTATTGCTTTCTGGTGTCATTGTGTGCCCTAATTGCAATCATAAGTTTTTTATGGATGCTGACAAGGATTTTGAAGAACTGGAGGCTGACAAAGAGGCTTATAAAACAGCCATTGATAAGAATACAGTAAAGAAAAACGAATATGAGACCTCTATAAACGAACTGGAAGACCTTATCTCCCAATACCAGGATGTAAGGAAGGAAACGGAGGAGGAAGAACGCAAATTGCGTGTACGTCGTGGAAAGGTGGTTGATAAGATGATGGAGGTGGAAGACCGTATAAGGGAGTTTGAACGTGAGAAGAAAGGATATGAAAATTCTGTTGTCAAAATGCGTTCAGAGGTCGAAACAAACCGTTCTCTCATTGATTCCAAGACTGGGTATATAGAGGAATTGAAAAAGCAGAAAGCGGAAAGACCCTCTATCAAAGACCAGGAAAAGGCGGTAGAAAAACTTTCCAAGGACATAGAGGAAGGCAACAAAAAAATTCTTGACAAGAAAAACGAGATTTTCAAAGTACAGCAATGGGATAGCCGTTTTAAAGACTTTAAGATGTATCTGGCAATGGAGCAGATAAAGAATATCCAAAGCGCGGCCAATGATGTACTAAAGAAAATGAAAAGCGATTTGCGTCTGATGATTGAAGGTTTCAAACGGAACGCGAACGGAACATTGAAAGAGGAGATAACACCCTATGTTTTCCGTGATGAAATGGAAAGCTTTTTCTTTTATTCGGGCGGTGAACAGGCACGTGTGGAAGTGGCTCTTATCATTGCTATACAAAGTATGATTAACGCGACAAAACAGTACGGAGGTATGGATTTTTTACTGTTGGATGAAGTGCTGGAAAGCAGCGATTCCCTGGGTATAGAGAATATAATAGCTTCTACGGAGTTTTTGAAACAATCAATATTGATTGTTACGCATGTACCAAAGCTTAATGACGAGATAAAACAATTGAAAGTAATTAAAGAAAATGGAATATCAAGACTGGAGGTGTAACATGAAAGTATTTATGGGATTTGACCCCGGAACAAAGGGGTTCGTATCAATGATTGCAGAAGATGGAACCTTTGTCAAGGCTGAACCCATCTTTAGGGATATTAAGGTGGTGGACATGATAGAAACAGCAAACAGACTTCTTGCTTTTGTCGAAGGGTATGAAGTCCGGCATGTTGTAATAGAGGATGTACACGCATTATACGGTTCTTCGGCAAAAGGAACGTTTACGTTCGGTTATAATTCGTGCGTGCCGGAATTTTTCTGTGCGATTGCTGGATTACCCTACACAAAGATACCGCCTAAAAAATGGCAGTCGGACATGCATAAGGGTATAAAGATGGTAACAAAAAATGACGGAACCAAAACGGTAAAGGACGTGAAGAAAATGAGTATCGTGGCTGCACACCGTATTTTCCCGGACGTGAGTTTAAAACGCTCCAGCAGGAGCCTAAAGGACGACGATAACTTTGCTGATTCTTTGTTGATGGCTGAATATGGACGTAGACATTTTAAATAACAATGGTATGGAAGAATATATAAGAAAAAGTTTTATAACGCCTAATGTAGCAATAAAGGTTGCTTGTTTTAAGGCAGGAATGACAGAAGAAGATTATTATAATACATTGGGAGAATGCCGAATGTATGGTGATGATAAGGAAAAGAACGAAGAGTATCAAAGGGAATTGTGCCGGAAGATATTCAGACCGACACCGGAAGAAGAGGAGGAAGATATCAACAGATGGAAAGAAGACGGTGCAAAAGTTATGAGCTTTGAAGATTGTGTAACCTTGGTATTGGAAGGATTGCCAGTTAAAAACAAAGAAAGATGATATACTGGAAATGTGAAAACAAGGAATGTACGGAATTCGGGAAGGAAATTATAGAGACACGCCCGATGTTCAAATATACTGATAAGGGAACCGTACCTATTAATATACCTTACTGCAAGGTATGCGGAAAACAGATGGGGTATCGTGAGGAATTGCCGGAAAGCGAAGGTGATATAAACGTGGCGTTCGCTTCTTTCGGCTCCCAGTCCAACGAAAACAAAGCCTCTATTCTCAAAGATAGATACAAGAAAGGTCTTGAAAAAGACGGTATTAGCGAGATTATAAAGGCTAAAAGGGATAAAATGACTAAGGACTTTTTCGGTGGGTGATATGTTAATTATATGTTAAAATGACATAAGCACTTGCGTATCTCATAACATAATCTTATCTTTGCATTGTGAGATTAAGAGATGATAAGTCAAACAACAAAAAAGATAAGGTTATGAAATCACTTGAAGAACTTAAGAATAGCATTTACGAGAAGATAAACGAAATCAGAAATTTTAGCAACGATGATTCAAAGTTGTTTAATGAAGAAGGCGGTTACAATTACGAAGAATTGAACGCCTTTCTCGAAAGAAATAAGAAAAAGAACTATATGAAAGCCGCTTGCATGAGGATGATTAAAAATTATCTCGATAGGTTGTATGACGGATGGAAGTTTTACGAGAAAGACTATTTGGTTTATGTGAATGACTTTAAAAAATTTGGATAATGAACGAATTAATAGAAAATATATGGACACTTGTAGCTCTCACGGGCTACAAGTTCATAACGGTAAACTTTTTGGGAACCTATAAAGTTTTTATGGTGGAAAATTTTGCCACAAAGACAAGGGATAACCCGTTTAATGAAGTGCGCGGAGCGGTGGATATAACGGAAGATGTTAAACACCTTACTTTCCAGTTGTCTGAATTGAACCCTATCGGAATAGATACCCGGTTGCAGGGAAGACCGAGAAAAGATTTTAAGTTTGGAAGTGACGATTACATTTACTTTATTGCTAACAAGAAAAACGAGTTTTAGTTATGGCAAGCGAAAGATTAACAATTAACGAAAAAGATAGGATTGCAAAAAGTATAATCAAGCCTATTATAGAGCAGTCAAGAAAAGAATTTGAGAATTTTGGTAAATTTGCCGACGAATATTTCAAGAAAAATTTACCAAAAGATGTTGTTGAATTTATGGATAAATACCCTAATGTAGTAAAAACCAAAGGGTGTATTTATCTGTCAAGTTTTATACACGAACGAATATACAATATAGTGAGTTATGTTGAAGTTAATTATTTTGTATATTCGTTTATAACTGATACAGAATTTGATGAATTGAAGAGTTCAACGGAAGCAAAACTTTTTGTCAAGAGAATGATTGAGTTAGACAGGAAAGCATCTAATATCAAAAACCGGACAAAATGCGCGCTTGAAAATATCAATACAACAAAACAATTGAAAGATAATTTTCCAGAAGCGTATGTTATTCTCACGGAAACTTCTAAAGAAGATGTTAAGAGGAATGAATGTGACAATATAGAAAAATTGCGTGCAGAACTTTCAAAATTATAATAATATGGTTAAGTCTAATTTAGACCCTAAAGTATTGGAGGGTAAAATAAAAGAATATAACAACGCCTATCGTAGAGGCGAATCGGAAATAACGGATGCGGAATTTGACGCGCTGGTAGAACAACTGTATGAGGTCAACCCTAATGCGGATTGGTTCAAGAAAGGGGTCAATGACGAGGTTTCGGGAAGAAAAGAAACCCTTCCTATCCCCATGTATAGCCTGGAAAAGGTAAAAACTTATGATGAGATTGTAAGGTGGGTAAAGTCATGTGGACTGAAAAATGAAGACCGACTGATTATCACTCCTAAATTTGACGGTATTTCCTTATGTGTGGACGAGTACAACAAGAAGGCATGGACGCGCGGAAATGGCGAGGTAGGACAGAATTGTACTTCTCATTTTGAACAGATGATTAACCACGGATTTAAGGACGTGAAAAGAACGGAAGGATATTATACTTTCGGAGAAGCCATTTTCCGTAATTCCACTTTCTTGACATTAAAGAAGCGGACAAATTACAAGTCCGCGAGAAATGCGGTAGCTGGTCTTGTCAATTCTCCTACTGTATCTCCAAATATGAGGGACGTGCAGTATATAAGGTATGGATATTCCAATGAGGATTGGAACAAGGCAAGTATGATTGCCTTTATGAATGACAATTCTTCTGTAAAAGTCCGCTATGTCGAAACGTTCGTAGAATCAGTCATTCATAGCGAAAAGATGTTTAATGAATATATGGACAATATTTTCAAGGGTATAACAAATGATTACAAATGCGATGGTCTTGTTATAGACGTGGATAGCGCAAAAATAAGAAAAGAGCTTGGAAGATTGCCGAACGGCAACCCACGTTATGCAATTGCCTATAAAAACCCCGATTGGTCGGAAAGAGAGGAAACGGAGGTAGAAAATGTAAGATGGCAGATTTCCAAGGACGGCAGATTATCCCCGGTAATTGACATTACACCCGTTGAATTGTGTGGAGCTACTGTTTCCAAGTGTACGGCATATAATGCTCGTTATGTAAAGGAAAACTTTATCATGCCAGGTTCACGTGTCATTATTTGCCGTTCCGGTGATGTGATACCGAAACATATATTTACCGTGTCTTGGCCTACTTTAAAAAGTTGTTTGCCCGACAAGTGTCCCGTTTGTGGGAAACCTTTGGAGATGGACAGAAACAATGTGGACTTGATTTGTTTCAACAAAAATTGTGACGGTGTAATGCTTGCCAAATGTGTATATTTTTTCAACACTTTAGGTTTTGAAGAGTTCGGAGAACCGACAATAAAGAAACTGTTTAACGCTGGCTACAAGACACCGGATAGCATTCTTCTATTATCAGAGGAAGACCTTAAGAAGATTGAAGGCATAGGAAATGTAGGTGCAAAGGTACTGTCAAGACAGTTTGAAAACTTAAAAAAGAAAGGTACGAACTTTGCAAAATTATTGACAGCCTATAATAAATTTGGGGGTGTAATAGCCGAAAAGACATGCCAAAAAATTCTTGACGGATTAAAGTTATATACTTGTAAAGATGTAGCCGATTTTGCAAAAGAATGTGATGAAAGTTGGGCGGCTGACATTGAAGACAAAGTTGAAGGTGTCGGATTTACTACAGCTTTAGCATTTGTTTTAGGTATTGAAGATTGGTGGGTAAATGACGATGATTCTGCACACATTCCTATAACTTATTACGGACTGGAAGAAAAGACCTTTGAAGGACAAATGACGGTTGTATTTACCGGATTCCGTTCACCGGACACGGAAAAGAAATTGACGGATATGGGGCATAAGATAGGTTCTTCTGTAAGCAAGAAAACAACATGCTTGGTAGTGAAGGAAAAAGGATTGGGAACCATCAAGGAAAAGAAAGCGGAGCAATACGGAATACCCGTTTTCACGTTTGAGGAATTTAAGGAAAAATTCAATGTTTGATTGAGTTTCTTTTGTTTGTTTGACATAGTGGGAGAGGCTGGTTTGAGAAAATAAGCCTCTTATTTTTGTAAATTTTTTAGTAATGAGATATTGGTATAGAGATAAGGACTACGTTTATATTGGCTTTAATTATAACGCCAATTTTGTAAATAAAATGAAACGTGATTTCGGAGCCAAATATAACCCGGCTTTGAAAGAGTGGTATTTTGAACCTTCTTTAGAAAAATCTCTATTGTTAAAATATTTCTTGGATGGAAACGGCTTCAAGAACGAAAAGCCGGAAAGACAGATAGAAATACCTCTAAAGGAAATCAAGCCCCTTGTAAACGAAAAGGAGTTGAAAGAAATGTTTGATTACCTGGGATTACCGCTACATCTAAGAGATTATCAGATAGAGGGCGTGTCCTATATGGTTAATCATGGGAATTGCCTTAATGGTTGCGGACCAGGTGTGA
>ERZ791618.242-NODE-242-length-31981-cov-4.403621_pt1 | contig 31981 bp, 26 predicted proteins | sample MGYA00510059_ERZ791618 | MGnify/ENA primary metagenome ERZ791618 (study PRJEB30046, sample SAMN00715159) | human gut metagenome | study: EMG produced TPA metagenomics assembly of the A metagenome-wide association study of gut microbiota in type 2...
AGATAAGTATATAACAAATGTAACAATAGTAAATGATAATCCAGAATTTCAAAAAAATATGAGTGAAGAAGAGGACAAAAGAAAAATACAAAATAGTTTAATATCTGAAGCAAAGAATGAAGGAATAACTCAAGGTATATCTGAAGAAAAAAATAATGTTGCTAAAAATTTATTATCAATGAATATGCCTATAGAAGATATATCAAAAGCAACTGGTCTATCACTAGAAGAAATAAAAAATATAAGTAAAAATTTATAAAAAGTATATCAAAATTGTTGGTATACTTTTTTCTATAATCAAAATATGTTATAATTATTCTTGTATTAGTAGGTGTTTGTATGAAAAAAAGAGAAGTAAAAAGAAATATAGAAAATAAGATTCTAAAGTTAGAATTAACGAATGAAACAATAGATGATATATATGAATCATTACCTAAAATAATAAAGATATGTAATAAAAAATATATGATAGATCTTATTTATAATAATGAAAAAATTGATATAGATTATATAACTAAAAATAATATAACAGACAAAAAATTAATAGATATAATAGAGACTGTTCATGCGATTAACTTAAAAGATATAAAAGAAAAATTTAACTATATATATGATACTGTATGTGCTAAATTAGATGAAAAAATAAAAACAAATTATTGTGAATTTAAAGATGATATATGTGTTAAATATAGAAAAAAAGGTAGTGATCATAAAAATGGTTGCTGTGAATGTAAAGGTAGAGGAAAGTGTAAGTATCTAATTGATAGTGTTTGTACAATGAACTCATGTATGGCTTGTAAGTTATTTACTTGTCATACTCTAAAAACTATGGGAATAACTCAAAGTATAAATGATTTTGTACTTACTAAATATTTCTTTACAAGTAAACAAAAGGATATATTACAGTTTAGTTATTGGACACCAAAAGAAATTGTTATGGAAAAACTAATGAAGACTGTAAAGTAAGAATATAATTAAATAGAGAAAAGGTGATACTATGGAAAATATAAAGTTAGTAGCAAGTAAATTAAATTTAAATGAAGAAGATTTATTTTGTTATGGAAATTATAAAGCAAAAATAGAAAACATAAATACTAATAGAAATGGTAAATTAATTTTAGTTACAAGTACAAATCCAACACCATATGGAGAAGGTAAAACAACTTTAAGTATTGGACTTTGCGATTCATTTAATAAACTTGGATATTTATCAGTAGCGGACTTAAGAGAACCATCACTTGGACCAGTTTTTGGAAGAAAAGGTGGCGCAGTAGGTGGAGGTAAAGCCATTATAGAACCAAGCATGGATATTAATTTACACTTTAATGGTGATTTTCACGCTATAACAAGCGCTAATAATTTAATTTGTGCTGCAGTAGATAATCATATTTTTCAGGGTAATGAATTTAAAATAGATAAAGTATTAATTAAAAGATGTATAGATATGAATGATAGAAGTTTAAGAGATAACTTTGTTATAACTCCAGCATCAGAAATAATGGCTATACTATGTTTATCAAAAGATATTAATGATTTAAAAGAAAGAATAGGTAATATTATAGTTGGATTAACAAAAGATGAAAAAGAAATATATGCAAAAGATTTACATGTAGAAAATGCATGTACACTTCTTTTAAAAGATGCTATAAAACCAAATTTAGTACAGACTTTATATAATAATCCAGTAATAGTTCATGGTGGACCATTTGCTAATATTGCTCATGGATGTTCTAGTTTAATAGGAACAAAAACTTCACTTAAGCTATCAGATTATACTATTACAGAAGCAGGTTTTGGGTCTGATATGGGAGGAATTAAATTCTTTGATATAAAATCAAAAGTAGGAGATATATACCCAGATATAGTAGTAATAAATGTTACAATAAAAGCACTTAAATATAATGGTAATGATTCATTAGAAAGCGGTATAAAAAACTTAGAATACCATATAAAAAACATGCAAAAGTTTTGTGATAATGTGATAGTTGCATTAAATAAATTTGATGATGATTTAGATGAAGAAATAGAATTCGTAAATAATTTTTGTAAAGATTTTGGTGTAGAATTTAGTGTATGTGAAATGTACCAAAAAGGAATAGATGGATGCATTACTTTAGCAAAAAAAATAGTATCAATGAATGAAAATAAAAAGAAATATTTTGTATATGATTTAGAAGATACTTTAGAAGAAAAAATATTTAAAATGTGTAAAATGTTTGGTGCAAGCAAAGTAGAATATACTAGTGGAGCAAAAGAAAAATTAAATAAATTAAATAATACTAAAATGATGATATGTATTTGTAAAACACCAATGTCTATAACAGATGATAAAATAAATTTAGGTTATCCAAAAGATTTTAAAATGACAGTAACAGATATAAAAGTATATAATGGTGCAGGGTTTATTGTTGTATATATGGGTAATGTTCTTTTAATGCCAGGTATGCCTAAAAATCCTAATTATTTAAATATGAATATAAATGAATAAAAATCTCTTAGTAGATTTTTTATTTTGCTTTTTTTATCTTTATGATAGAATATATGAACTAAAGAAGGGATATATATGGAAAAAATAGATTTACATATGCATTCATTATATTCTGATGGAGTATATGATGTAAGTACACTATTAAAAATGGCAGAAGAAAAAGGTTTATCAATTATATCTATTACAGATCATGATAACTGCAAGGCACATATAGAATTAATGGATGAAAATGTTAGAAATAATTTTAGTGGTGACATAAAAACAGGTATAGAAATAACAACATCTTTTCATGGTCAAAAAATAGAATTACTTGCTTATGATTTTGATAATGTAGAAAAAATTAATGAATTTTTTGTAAATAAAAGAGAAAGTGTAGATTGGAATAAAGTAGCAATAGAATCTGCTGCACATACCTTAAAAATATTTGATAAACTAAATATAAAATATCCTGATAAATATAAAGAAGATTTAACTATACCAAAATTCGAATCAAAATTATATGATGATATATTGTTACTTAATGATAAAGAAGAATTAATGAAAAAATTAGGGGATTCATATTCTTTAAATGGTAAAGAATTTTTTAGAAAATGTGTATGCATTCCAAATAATGTATTTTCATTTAATTTTTCAAAATATAGACCAAGTTTAAATGAAGTAATTACATTTATTCATGAAAATGGAGGTATATTATTTTTGGCTCATCCATATGCTTATAAAATGAAAAATACAGAAGAGTTTTTAGATAATTTATATGATGAATACAAAGACATAGATGGAATTGAATGCTATTACTACGATTTTACTAAAGAACAAATTGATTATATAAAAGATTTTTCAGAAAAAAGAAATTTAATGATATCTGGTGGTAGTGATTTTCATGGTAATCCAGGAAGAAAAAATCAAATGGGAATATGTATAAATCATGATGGATTTATACCAAAAGAATTATTAGATACATGGAAAAAGGATAAAACAAAACAATTAATAAAGCAGGGGGAAATATGAAGAAAGAAGACTATAAAAGATTAAATGATTATTTAAATGATACTTTTATTTATTTAAGTGAACATGATGGATTTTTTATTCAGAATATGCAATCGATTTTCATACTTAATAATATGCTCTATGGAAAGTTAAAGGATATAGACCTAGAACATAAATTTCATGAAAATAATTTAACATTTGAAGATGTATATGAATTAGCTAGAAATGAAATAGAAAAAATTAATCCAAATTATTTAAAAGAATTTGATAAATTAATAAATTCTGGGCGTCTTGAACTATTTAAACAAGAAGAAAATATCAATATAAAAGAAGTTGATTATTATGAAAAACTTTCAGAGGTAGAAAATAATGAAGAAGAAACAAGAAATACTAGTATATGTTTTTATACTGAAGATGGTTATTTTATAGATTTAGCAAGAACATATAATTATGATGATGTACTATCTTTAATTCATGAATTTATACATTCAACAAATTCATCAAAAAATATGGGAGAATATAGATATATATTAACTGAATTCTTTTCAATATATTTTGAAATACTTTCAAAAAAAGATTTATTAGAAAATGGTATTAATACTAGTGAACTTGATATATTTGATAGAATAAAAAGTACAGGTATGATATCAAAAAAAATAGTTGAATATGATCTTGTATTTATGGCATATAATTTGTTTGGAAATATAAAAGAAAATTCTTATGAAGATTTAAAAAAATATCATATTGTTTCATCTACCAAAAAAGAATTTGAATGTGCATGTGTTAGATTATTAAAATACTTTGATTATCAGAAAATACAATATAATAATGAAAGTAAAGAATTTAATTTGTATGATTATAGAAAGTGTATTAGCATATTGTTTAGTAGTGGTTATAGATATTTACTAGGAACATTATTTTCGTGTTATTTATTAGAAAATGAAAATAAAGATAAAATTGTATGGTTAAATGATCATATTAATGATGAAAAAATGAAGAATATGAATTTGATTGATGTACTTAAGATGATTGATATTGATTTAACAGATGAAAATATAAATGAAAAATTAGTTGATAGCGCACAAAATTACTATGAAAATTTAAGTAAATATTCTGTTAAAGAAGAAAAGAAAAGTCTTTGACATATAATGTATAATATGATATTATATTTTTGAAATCAATTAAGAAAGACATAGTCATTAAATTAAATATAGATAGAGAGTTAGTGTTTGGTGGAAACTAATATATTATTTATTGATTCCTACTTTCTTAGAGAAATGTAAACATTTCCGGGTAATACCGTTATTTAAATTAAGTAAATAAAAGGATGGTACCGTGCATATGCACTCCTTAAAAGAGTACTATCCTTTTTTATTTTTGAAAGGGTGAATATTATGGGAAACAAAGCAATAACAGAAAGAAATAAAGATTTTGCAAAATGGTATACAGATGTTGTAAGAGCAGCAAAATTATGTGATTATTCATGCGTAAAAGGATGCATGGTAATAGAACCAAATGGATATGCTATTTGGGAAAAAATGAAGGAAATATTGGATAAAAAATTTAAAGAACTTGGACATGTAAATGTACAAATGCCACTTTTAATACCAGAAAGTATGCTTGAAAAAGAAGGGGAACTTGTAAATGGATTTGCTCCAGAAGTTGCTTGGGTAACAATGGGTGGTAGTAAACAATTAGATGAAAGATTAGCAATAAGACCAACAAGTGAAACAATGTTTTCAGATTATTATTCGGCACATGTAAAAAGTTATAAAGATTTACCAATGCTATATAATCAGTGGTGTAATGTACTTAGATGGGAAAAAGAAACAAGACCATTTTTAAGAAGCAGAGAATTCTTATGGCAAGAAGGTCATACAATTCATTCAAGTGAAGAAGAAGCAAAAAAAGAAGCAAATCAAATGATAGAAGTATATAATTGGTTTCATAATGAAATACTAGCAATTCCATCAATAATGGGAAGAAAAACAGAAAAAGAAAAATTCTCAGGTGCAGAATACACACTTACAAATGAAGCATTAATGTATAATGGAGTTGCACTTCAATCAGGAACATCACACTATTTTGGCCAAAAATTTTCTGAAGCGTATGGTATTAAATTTACTAATAAAGAAAATAAAGAAGAATATGCATATCAAACATCATGGGGAACAACAACAAGAATGATTGGTGGGCTTATTATGGTTCATTCAGATGATTATGGACTTGTATTACCTCCAAAAATCGCACCAAAACAAGTCGCAATAATTCCAATTGGAAATGATGAAGAAGTATTAAATTTATGTAATGAATATAAAGAGAAATTAAATAAAGAAGGAATAGAAGCTTATGTAGATTTAACAGATAAATCACCAGGATTTAAATTTGCAGAAGCAGAAGTAAATGGTATTCCTGTTAGAATAGAACTTGGCAAAAGAGATTTAGAAAATAATAAAATTACATTTGCAAGAAGAGATACAAGAGAAAAGATAGAAGAAAATATTAATATTGATATAGTAAGTTATACAAAAAAATTACTAGAAACTATTCAAAAAGATATGTATGAAAGAGCAAAGAAAAGAAGAGATGAATTAACATTCGAAGCACATAATAAAGAAGAAATAGAAAAAATACTTAATACACAACCAGGATTTATTCATGCAATGTGGTGTGGAGATATTAAATGTGAAGAAGAAATAAAACAAATAAAAGGTTGTAAATCAAGATGTATTGTAAATGAAAAAGCAATTGATGAAAAATGTGTATGTTGTGGTAAAGATGCTAAATACCATGTAATATGGGGAATACAATATTAAGGAATGATTAAATTCCTTTTTTAATAGAAAAAAATTAAAAATTATAGTACAATTAAAAAGAAGGAGGGTAAAAAATGATTTTAATAATTGCTGAGAAACCATCACTTGCGAGAAACATAGTTTCTGGTATTGGAAAAATGAATAGAAAAGATGGATATTTTGAAAATGAAAATTATTTAGTTACATGGGCTTTTGGTCATTTATTTACCCTATATGACATAGAAGATTATGATAATTTAGAAGATAGAAGATGGAAAATGGATAATCTTCCTTTTTATCCTAAAGAGTTTAAATTTAATTTAAAAAAAGATCAAAGAAAGCATATTGATGACGGAGTATTAAAACAATTTAACATAATAAAAACACTCGTAAATAGAGAAGATGTTGACACTATAGTAAATGCAGGAGACTCGGATAGAGAAGGAGAAATAATTGTAAGATTATGTATAAATAATGCACTTAATAGTGAAAAAAAACTAGTAAGATTATGGCTTCCAGATCAAACAGAAGAAACTGTAAAAAAAGCATTAACTGAAATGAAAGATGAAAAAGAATATGATAATCTAGCTAATGAAGGATTTGCTAGAACTTATGTTGACTGGCTTTATGGAGTTAATTTAACAAGATATGCAACACTTAAAACAGGAACACTTTTAAGAGTAGGAAGAGTAATTGTTCCAATAGTAAAAGCAATATATGATAGAGATAAACAAATAGAAGAATTTATTCCAGATATATATTATGGAATAGCATCTAATGAGGAAACAAATGGTGAAGTAGTAGAACTTAATTCAAAAGAAAAATTTGATAAAGAAAAGATAGAAGACGCTAAGAAATTATGTGAGTTATATAATAAAGAAAAAGCAGTAGTAACTAAAAAAACAGTAAAAAAAGATACACTTGCTCCAGGTAAATTATATTCACTTACAAAACTTCAAAACTACTTAGGTAAAAAATATAAGATGCCTATGGATCAATCATTAAAAATAGTACAAAAATTATATGAAGAAGGTTATTTAACTTATCCTAGAACAAATTCAGAATATTTAGCAACCAATGAAAAAGATAAAATAAAAAGTATATTAGAAGTAGTATCAAAACTAGGTTATAAAGTAAAATTTAAAGATAAAAAAACTATATTTGATGATAGTAAAATAGAATCCCATTCAGCGCTTACTCCAACTTATAAAATACCTAATAAACAAAATATGAGTGAAGATGAAATAAAAGTATATACTGCTGTTATGAGAAGATTTGTTTCTGTATTTGCAGCTGAAGACTGTAAAATAGAAAAAACAGAAATAGTAATAAAACTAGGCGATAAAGAAGAGTTTATTTTAAAAGGTAATGTAATAATAGAAAAAGGTTGGACTAAATATGATGATTATAATAAAAATGATAAAGTACTTCCTTCATTAAATATTGGTGATGAAGTAAATATAAATTTTAAACCTAAAGAAAAAAAGAAGTCCGCTCCTAAACACTATACCATTGAGACACTTAATAATTATTTAAAAAATCCATTTAAAGAAGATAAAAATAAAGTAGATGAAGAAAATGATGAAAATAAAGATGATACAGAAGATTATAAAGCAATATTTGAAGGATTAGAACTTGGAACAGAAGCAACAAGAACAGGCATTATAAATAATGCAATTAATAGTAAATATATTGCTCTTAAAAAAGATGTTTATACTATACTTCCTGATGGTAAATATTTAATTGAAGAACTTAAAAAAATGAATATAAGTATGGATAAATATAAAACTAGTGAACTTGGTAAAGGATTAAAACAAGTTTATAAAGGTAATATAAGTATTAACGATGTTATACTTTTAACAGAAAAAGAAATAAGTGAAGTATTTAATAGTAAAAATACTGAAAATGATACAGGTTTTTATAGAGAAGTAATAGGAAAATGTCCATTATGTGGTAAAGATGTAATAAAAGGAAAATATAACTATGGATGTATTGGTTATAAAGATGGATGTAATTTTAAAATAAGTACTATGATATGCAAAAAAATAATTAATAAAAATGTTGCGAGTGAAATACTAAAAAATAAAATATCTCCAGTTATAGAGGGTTTTATTTCTAAAAATAATAAAGAGTTTAAAGCAAGACTAAAATTAGAAGATGATGGCAAATTATCATTCGTTTTTGATTAAAATAACTAATTTTTTTAAGATTAGTTATTTTTTTTAGGGGAATTTGCCTTATAAAGAGAGAATATAACTATTGAAGGAGGTTTTTTATGAATAAAAAATATTTAATAATATTCTTGTTATTTTTTATTACTTTACTTTTGACAGGTTATATTTATTGTGACTATAAAGAAAAACAAATAACAAAAAATAATGATAATGTTACTAAAGAAGAAACAAAAAAAGAAAATGATATTAGTGAAGAAAAAAATGAGGATTTTGCAGCTGAAAAAGTAGTTTTGAAAGGAGAAGAAAATGTTAAAAAGGTTGTAAAGAAAGTAACAGAAGAAATAAAAGAAGAAAAGAAAGAGGAACAAGCAGAAAAGGTAGAAACTAAGGAAAGTTATATAGTTACTTTTGATTCAAATGGTGGTGAAATAAATGAAAAGAGTAAACTAGTAACATATAATGAATATTATGGTAACCTTATTGATGCTAAAAAAGAAGGTTATACATTTATAGGTTGGTATAATAAAAAAGGTAAAAAAATAAATGAAAATAGTGTTGTTATAGAAAGAGGTAATCATACATTATATGCAAAATATAAAATAAATAGTTATATAATAAAATTTGATTATAATTATTTAGAAAATAATTTGTATAAAACCTTATTAGATAAAAAATCATATAATTTAGATTATGAAATTATAAATGATGATGAAATATTTAATAATGAAAATGTATTTAAATTTAATTTAAGTGAAAATGTTATAAAGTATAAAGAAAATATAAAATTAGAAAAAGATAAAATATATACTTTTAGTGTATATTTAAAGTCTGATAGTGAAAAAGAACTTATGATAGGATTTAATGGAGAAGAAGAAAAGATAAAAGTAAATGAAAACTTTAATAAATTTACAAAAACTTTTAAAGCAGAAGATAAAAATTATGATGAATTTTTATTTAAGATAGGAGGAGATATTTCAAAAGATAGTTATCTAGAAATATATGACTTAAGTATTTCAGAAGGAGAAGAAAATACAAAAGAAGAAGAAATAAATTATAATGAAAAAGTAGAAACTAAAGAGGTACCTCTAAGAGAAGGTTATACATTTGATGGATGGTATAAAGATTTATCATTAAAAGAAAAAGTAAATGATTCTGTAAAAGAAGATGCTACATATTATGCTAAATGGATTCCTAACACATATACATTAAAATTAGAAGTAAATGGAAAAGTAACAGAAGTAAAAGGAAGTTTTAATTCATTAAAAAAATTAGAAATACCAGAATCAAATTATAAGATAACATATGATGAAAGAGAAGTATTTATAAAAAAATCATTCAAAGGTTGGGTAAATGAAAATAACGAAACTGCAATAGAAAATTATATATTTAAAAAAGATGAAAAGTTGAAAGCAATATTTGAAGATACAGTAAATGTTCAGCTAGAGGATATAAATAAAGAAAATAATATATGTTCTTGGAATACTAAAAAAAGTGGTAATGGTGAGAGTTATGATGCTAAAACCACTATTAATATAAATAGTGATATTAAATTGTATAGTGTGTGTAAACAAATTATAAAACCAGAAAGACCAATAAATTCTGGTACAATAACAAGTTATTATGGTAATAGAATTCATCCAGTATCAAATGAAAATAAATTTCATTCAGGTATTGATATGGTTAGTAGTGATAAAAATATTTATCCAGTACTTCCTGGTGTTGTTGCAAAAACAGGAAGTAATTCATCAATGGGTAATTATATAATTATTCATCACACATATAATAATCAAAATTATACATCTGCATATTATCATTTAGAAGAAAAATATGTTAGAAAAAATCAAAAAGTAGATCAAAATACAGTTATAGGAAAAATGGGACAAACAGGTATTGCAACTGGAGTACATTTACACTTAACAATGTATAAAGGTCATTTAGATAGTGAAAATTCAGAAATGATTGATCCAAAAAGTGTTATTGATCTTCCAAGTAAATGGAATAGTAGAGTTTATTAGTAAAGATATCTTGTACAATAATTATAATTTTTGTATAATAAATAAAGAAAAAGGAATGTGGTAAAATGATATATTTAGACTATGCAGCAAATTGTCCAGTAGATAAAAAAGTATTAGAAGATTTTAATTTAAATAGTATTTTATACTATGCTAATCCAAATTCTACTCATAGATTAGGCCTTGAAGCAAAAGAAAAAATAGATGAAGCAACAAGTTATATTGCAAATGTATTTAAATGTAAAAATGAAAATGTAATTTATACTAGTGGTTCATCAGAAAGTAATAATCTTCTAATAAAAGGTTTTGCAGCCAAATATAAAAATGCTCATATAATAACAACTTCTATAGAACATTCATCTATAATCGCACCAGTTAATTATTTACTTAATAAGGGCGTTAGTGTTGATATACTAGATGTTAATGATGAAGGAAAAATAGATATAGAAGAGTTAGAAAACTTAATAGATGATAGAACTACTCTTGTAAGTATAACAAGTGTTGAGAGTGAAACAGGAATAATAATGGATATAGAAAAAATTGGAGAAATATTAAAAAAATATGATAACTGTTTCTTTCATACAGATGCAACTCAAAGTATTGGTAAATTAGATACTAATTTTGAAAACGTAGATTTAATAACTTTTTCACCACATAAATTTTATGGAATTAATGGTATTGGAGTACTAATTAAAAAAGATAATGTTAAGTTAGAACCACTTATTTTAGGTGGTAAAAGTACAACAATTTATAGAAGTGGAACACCAGCTCTTCCTTTAATTTTATCAATTAAAAAAGCACTAGAAATATCACTTTCAAATATGGAAAGTAATAATAAATATTTAAAAAAATTAAATGAATACATAAAAGAAAATTTACAAAAATATGATAATGTAGTAATAAATAGTAAAGGAAAATGTATATATAATACAATTAATTTTAGTGTAAGAGGAGTTAGTTCAGATATTTTTTCTAAAAAATTAGAAGAAAAAGAAATATATATAAGTACGAAGTCCGCATGCTCATCAAAGAATAATGTATCAAAAGTTGTATATGCACTTACAAAGGATGAAGAATTATCAAAAAGTACTTTAAGAGTAAGCATTTCACATTTAACAACTAAACAAGAATTAGTTAAATTTTTTGAAGTATTTGATGAAATATATAATGAATTAGTAAAGTAGGAAAAATTTATGGAATTTTATAAAGAAGTAGAAAGAAATATAATAAAAAAATATAGAAAAGAGTTATATAGACCATTTGTAAAAGCACTTGATAAATATGAACTTATAAAGGAAAATGATAAAATAGCAGTATGTATATCAGGTGGTAAAGATTCATTTTTAATGGCTAAACTTTTTCAAGAGATTATGAATCATGGTAACGTTAAATTTGAATGTAGATTTATTTGTATGGATCCTGGATATAAAGAAGAAAATAGAAAACTAATAGAAGAAAATGCTAAAAAATTAAATATACCAATAGAAATATTTAATTCAGATATATTTGAAGTATCAGAAAGAGCATCAAGAACTGGACAAGGGCCATGTTATTTATGTGCTAGAATGAGAAGAGGCGCACTTTATACAAAGGCAAAAGAATTAGGATGCAACAAAATAGCACTTGGTCATCATTTTGATGATGTAATAGAAACAATTCTTTTAAATATGTTTTATGGTTCAACAGTTAAATCTATGATGCCAAAATTACATAGTGAAAATTTTGAAGGACTAGAACTTATAAGACCACTTTATTTGGTTAGAGAAAAAGATATAATTACATGGAGAGATTATCATAATTTAACATTCTTAAATTGTGCATGTAAATTAACAGAAGAATATAGCTTAGGACAAAAAGATTCAAAAAGATATGAAGTAAAAAATATAATAAAAGAATTAAAAAAACAAAATAAATATATAGATATAAATATTTTTACAGCATTTGAAAATGTTAATTTAGATAAAATTGTAAGATATGTAAAAAATGGAGAAGAACATACATTTTTAGAAGAATACGATAAAATTTGACATAATTAAACTTATATAATATAATACAAAACTCGAAAGAGGGGGAATAATTATATGGAAAAAATAACAAGGGATGAGGTAGTTTTATATCTTCAAACTATTGGTATGACAGGTTATGAAGATAAAATAATGAACGATAGATATTATAATGCAATTAAACAACAAATATTTAATCTAATAAATTCTGTTAGAATATCTAAATTAGAACAGTTTAAAGATATGGATGCTTCAGAAATATATAAATCAACAACAGGAGCTGCTAGATTTGGACTTTAAGGAATACTTTTTGTATTCTTTTTTCATATATATTTATTAGGTGATTAATTATGTATGAAATGATTAAATTAAAATATAATTATAAAGACTTAGAACCTTACTATAGTAGTGATATGTTTAATTATCACTATAATACACTATATAAAGGATACACTAACAACTTAAATAAATTAATGAGTGACTTTAATGATAATAGAATAAAAGATGATTTTACTAATATACAAAAATTATCAAAATCATTATCTTTTAATGCAAATGCTTATATATTACATAGTTTATTTTTTGAGAATTTAACGCCTATGCCAAATAAAACTCTATTAAGTAAAGATTTAAAAGCACATATTATAAAAGATTTTACTTCATATGATGCTTTTATTGATGAACTTAATGCATCTATTTTAAATATAGAAGGTCCAGGTTGGGTAGTATTTGGATATGATAGATACTTAAATAAACTTTTAATAATTCAAATAGAAAAACATCAAGAATTAACTCTAATTGATTTTATTCCACTTTTAGTAATAGATGTTTGGGAACATTCTTATTATCTTCAATATAAAACAGATAAAAAAGAATATGTTAGGAATTTATTTTATATATTAGATTTTGATGTAGTAAGCAAAAGGTACGATAAAATATATTTATTTTAGTGCCTTTTTTTGTTATAATAATGCTTGAAAGTGACAATGATTTATTTAAGTATTCAAGTTATTATAAAAATATAAAAAATATCGATGAAATATTATTTGAACAATTAAAAGATATATTAAAAAGTGATCCATATAAATTTATTAAATCATCAGATATAATAAAACAAAATAAAAAAATTATAGAGTTAGTTACATCTATAGATTCTAGATTAAATGCTTATGCCAAGTAAGATAATATGAATTTTTTAGAAAAGGAGAATTAAAATATGATAAAAATAAATTTTGATAAACGGATAGAATTGATATTCGGATTATTATATTGTGCTTATAAAGATGGTTATGTTAATGAAGATTATGGTAAATATTTCTTCTTAAAAAGTGATTCGGATTATTATAAAAAATTTTATAAATTATATAAAGCAAATATAACTGATGAATTTTTGTCTTATATAAAAAATTATGGCTTTGATACATATAATAGAACTATTGAAATTGCATTATCACTTAATGATAATTATTGTATAGAAGAAGACAATTATATAAAAAAAATAGAAAAGAATAATAGTAATTTTAATAAAGAAAAATTACAAAATTTATTAAAAGAATTTGTTATTAAATCAAATTATGAAGAATTTTATAATTCTAATAAAGAATATTATAAATTTTTAATAGAAAAATTTAGTAAATCTTTAAATTATTATAAAGAATATGATTCGAAAATATTATCTGATTTTTATGGATATTCAATGGGCAAAACTGAAATAAAATTATTTAATTTTGTAAATGGAAGTTTTGGATATAATAAAAAAGATTTAGTGATTAGTTTAAATAGTGTTAATGATGAAAAAGAAGTATCAAATAAAGTTATTAATACATGTATTCATGAGTTTTCTCATTCGTATGTAAATCCACTAGGATATAAATATTTTAAAGATGTAAATATCGATAATTTATTTAATGAAGCTAAAAGTAATGGTTTACAAAATAGTTATTATGATAAATATTCTTTCATTAATGAATATGTAGTCAGGGCTGTTCAAGTATATTTTTCAGAAAAAATTATGGAACCTGATTATGTGTTAAGAAATATAAAAAATCATCAAAGTATAGGTTATATATATATTGAACAAATAAAAAATTTATTTTATAAAAAAGATGAATATGAAAATTTTGAGTTGTTTTATAAAAAAGAAATAGTAAAATATTTTAAAGATTTAAATGATAATAATATTGATAGAATATTCATCAATAAAAAGAAAAGGTGATTATTATTTATACAGTAGAGAAAATAGTAGAAAAAGTATTATATTCAAATAGTACAAGCTTTGTTGAAATTAAGTATTTAAATAGAGTAAAGAAAGAATTAAAAAATGTTAAATATAATATATATGAACCATTTATTGGTGCGACAAAAGTAATTTTATATAATAAGATGCCAAATATTAAAATATATGAAATTATATCAAGTAATGATTTAAGACATCAGGATATACTTGGGACTCTTTATTCACTTAATATATCTGATGAAATGTTTGGTGATGTTGTTATTTGGAATAACAGATATTTTATTATAATTTTATCTAGTATTGATAATTATATAAAATCTAATTTAATAAGTATTAGAAATTCAAAAGTAGATCTAATAGAAAAGGATCCATATTATTTAAAAGATTATAAACAAGAGTATGAAGAATTTAATATAATTGTTCCAAGTATAAGAGTAGATGTTATAGTTTCTAAAATAATTAATTCAAGTAGAAGTAATGCGCTTGAAAAGATAAAAAATGGTGATATATATCTAAATTATGAATTATTAACTAAACCAATATATATGCTAAAAGAAAATGATATATTTAGTATAAGAAAATATGGAAAATATAAATTTAATGGTATAATAAATGAAACTAAGAAAGGCAACATAATTGTAAATATTTCAAAGTATGTTTAGGTGAAATAAATGAAAAATAAGATAAAAATTTTATTATTAGTAATTATTATAATAGTATTAGGTATTTTTATATTTATAAAGTTTAGTGATAATGATAAAGCGGCAAAAACAGAAACAAAGAAAATAACTAATGAAACAAAGGAAGAAAAAGATGTTATGAAAAATAATTTAGTAAGTTATAATGGATGGTTAAAAATAGAAAATAATACATTAGTAAATGAAAGAAAAGAAAAAATAAGATTAAAAGGAATAAGTACACATGGCATACAATGGTATTCAAAATATGCAAATTATGATATGATGAAAAGCTTAAAAGAAGAATTAGGTATAAACTTATTTAGAATAGCAATGTATACAGAAGAAAATGGGTATATATATAATAAAAGTTTAAAAAATAAAGTAGAAGAAATAGTAGAAAATGCAAAAAAATTAGATATGTATGTAATAATAGACTGGCATATATTAAGTGATGGAGATCCATTGATGCATAAAGAAGAAGCAAAAGAATTTTTTAGAGAAATGAGCTTAAAATATAAAGATTATCCAAATGTAATATATGAAATATGTAATGAACCAAATGGAAATGTAACATGGGAAAATAATATAAAACCATATGCAGAAGAAGTAATAAAAGAGATAAGAGAAAATAGTAAAAAATCAATAATAATAGTAGGAACACCAACATGGGATCAAGAAGTAGATAAGCCAGCGAAAAACAAAATAAATGATGAATTAGTAATGTATGCCTTACATTTTTATTCAGGAACACATACAGAATGGTTAAGAGAAAGGGTAAAAGAAGCATTAAAAAATATACCAATATTTGTAAGTGAATGGGGAGTAAGTGATGCGAGTGGTAATGGAGGAGTTTATAAAGAAGAAACAATAAAGTGGATAAACTTTATGAAAGAAAATAATTTAAGTTATGCAGTATGGTCATTATCAGATAAAAATGAGTCATCAGCTTTACTTATTCCTGGTGCAAGTGAAAATAAAATTATAGATGACAATTTATCAGAAGCAGGAAAACTTATAAAAAGTGTAATAAAAGATTAAAATTTCTTGATAAAACTAAATATATATAATATAATTTAATTGTAGTTAAAAGGAGTGTAAATATGGAAAAAGAAAATGATTTAAACAAAAATCAAGAACAAAATGATAAAGAAAAAAACAAAACTGCAAAAAAAGATACAACTAAAAATAAAACTAATTCTAAAAAGAAAGAAAATAACAGTGTAAAAAAGGAAAGTAAAAATAAAGAAGAAAAAAATAATGAAAAAGTAGAAGAAGTAAAAATTGATAATAATGAAAATGAAGAAGCTATTAAATTAGAAGAAACTATAAGTAGTACGACTATAGAAACAAAAGAAAATGGTATTTTAAGAAAAATAATTATAATTGCTATTACAATATTAATTTTAATAATTTGTGGAAAGTCAATATATAATGCTATAAATAAAGATGATAGTATTTCTGGTGTAAAAAAACTTTTAAATGCAAAATATACTAGCGTTAATTGTATTGATTCATCTTGTAATGGATTTATAGTAGTTGATGGTGATAAATTAAGTAAATATAAAATAATGCTTTATAATGTTAATGGAAAGAAAGTGGCAAATTATAAAGTAAATTATAATAGTTCAGATAAAACTACTGAAATGCCAAAAGAAATTGGAGATAATTATTATATTTCTGCAACAATGGATATAAAAAAATTAAAGATTTCTAAATATTCTATAAAAAATAAAAGAGGGAAATCTATTTATGAAACTGAAAATAAATTATCTGTTTTAAATGATAATTATGTATTAATGGAAGATACAAAAGCAAAAACTGGTGAATATACAATATTAACAAAAAAAGGTAAAACAAAGTATAGTAATATATCAGATGTAGATACATATCTAAATGGAAAATATATTGTAACTAAAATAGATGATACTTATTCAATATTAAATGAAAAAGGTGAAAAAATATTAACTAACTATGAAATAAGAAAAGTAGTTACAGATGAAAAAGATAATGAATTATATATGATTGTTAAAAATACAGTTGATAATGTTTATAATTATTATAGTATTTCAAAAGAAAAAATTATAGGTGATAGTTTTACTAGTTATACATCTTCTGATGAAACAGGAGAGCTTGTAATTACTAAAAAAGAAAATGATAATAATGTAAAATATACTTTATTAAAAGATGGAAAACAAATAAAATTAGAAGATTCAAAAGAAGCAATTCAAAAAATTAAAGAAAAAGTTGATTCAGATAAATATAAATTATATGAAGATAGTGTATATAGTTCTGATCAAAATAATGTACTTGTAGATAATAAAATTGAAAAATCATTTGGAGTATTGAATTTAAAAAATAACAAATTTAAATCACTATATAACTATAAATCAGATAAAAATTATTTTTATTCAACTGTTTCAAAACTTAATTCTATAAATAAAGAAGATAATATTTTAAAAATTTCATGTTCAGATTATTCTTGTGATAAAAAAGAATCAATAATATATGATGTAAAAAATAACAAAGAATTATATAAAGTAGATAATATTAATGTTTCAGATTATAAAGAATATGAAGATGGATATAAAGTTGTTAGTTTTTCAAGTGATAGAACTAATAATTATGGAAGTAAAAATGTAGTATTTGATAAATCAAATAAAGAAATAGAAGTATCTAATAATAATATAACAATAGTTGATAAAAAATTAGTTTATGGTGAAGAAGATAATTATTCAATTACACTATATTCTATTAAAAAGGGTAAAACATTAAATACACAAAAAGCTACAAAAGAAGAAGTAGAAGGTAATGTAGTTTATAAATATACAGATAAAAATGATAATATAATAATTATTAATTCAAAAGGAAATGAAGTAATAAAAGTTTCAGATAATGATTATTTTAAATCAAGTGATGGAAATTATATTTATATAAAAGAAAATATGTTATATGTTTATAATATTAAAAAGAATAAAACATATAAATATAAAATGAGAGATAATGAAAAGTTAAATGATGCTTCTGGAGATATAATAAGTCCTTATAGAAATACAGTATTTGTTAACAATAGTAGCGATAAATATGTTAAGGTATTAAATTTTAAAGGAAATCAAATTAAAAAAATTAAAAATGTTGAAATATCTGAAGTAGAATTTAATAAAGATGAAAAGAAAGCATTTATTATAGTTAAGAAAAATACTAAAAAAGGAAGTTTATACGGACTTTATGTGGCAGAGTAAAAAATCCAAATTTTTGGATTTTTTTTGACATATTAAATTTATTTTGATAATATAATGCATACGAGAAATTGAGGGATAATATGGAAATTTTTATTGATACAAGTAAAATAATTGATGAAGAAGAATTAATAAAAGCATTAAAAAGTAATTGTAAAACGGCATCTATTTTAAGAAAAGAAATTAATAAAATTGAAAAAGAAAATGAAGAAAATGAAACAATGATTTTTGATGAGAATATTTTGTCAACTATAACTCCTGAAGTTGCAGATGAAGAAAATTTTGAATATGAGTATTATTATAGTGAAATTAAAAAGATTGAACGTGATAAATCTGAAAATGAAATTGATAAAATCATTAATGAAAATTTACCTTCTTTAGAAAATCCTAATTATGATAAAATAATAAATAGAATAAAATCTGAAATATTAAGTGAAATAATAGAACTTAATAATCTTTTATTATTATCAGGTGATGATATAAAACTACAAGAAGAAATAAAAGAAATGATTAATGTAGAAAAGTTTAAATTTAGCATTATTAATAAAGGAATAGAATCAAAAGATATTAAAAAAGAAAAAATTAATAATAATCTTGTTTTTTTGAAAACAGAAAGTGATAATACTTATTGTTTAAGAGATTTAAATGGTATAAAAAGAGAATATTATAAATCGTTTAAAGATTTATTAATGTCAATAAAAAATGGTACATTTAAAAATGTTAAAAGACTAACTACAACAAATAGTAAATTAAATTCAATTTCAGAAGTTAGAGGATTTAAAACAAGAGTGATTTTTGATAGAATCGATTCAAAAACATATATTATATTAATGTGTGCAGTTAAGAAAAGTGATTTTGATTTAGGATACCAAAATTTACTTGAGGGTAGGTGTTTGAAATATAGATGTTTTAAAAATACTATATTTGAAAAAAAAGATGAGGATGAATTTATTAAGGAAAATATGAAAATAGAAGAACAACTCTTTTTAAAATTATCTAATAAATGAGGTGCGTAAAATGAATGTTGAAATTATGGAGAATGATTTAATTAATAGAATAGACGAAAAAATAAAAGATTATGAAACAAAATTGGATTTATATAAACCTTTTGAGAGAAAAATGTTAGATAATATTTCATCACTTGATTATATTCTTAAACAACAAACTATTTCTTTTCTTGATTTAGCACTTGCTAGTGTAATAATAAATGAAAAGTATGATGATGTAGAAGAATTGTATAATTTTTCTGATGAATTAAAAGTAACTGTTGACATGCTTAGTGTAGAAGATTTACAAATATGGATTGGAGAATTGAAAAAAAGTGATAATATAGATTTGATTGAAAAAGTGAACAATTTATTTTTTGATTTAGATGAATATGATTTAGATAAGAAGGAAGAAACAATTGAAAATATATTAAAATTGTTTAAATTTTTATCATATTCTGAAAAAGAAGATTTAGATGTAATTTTTAATCTTATAGATGTAATAGATCATTTGAATGAATTAACATGGACATATAATGAAAATTTATCTATTAAACAAAAAATGTTATTGTTATCAGAAAATACACAAGATTTTTTTAATAAAATTTCTCTTAAAAAAGAATCTTTAAAAAAAGAGAATAAGAAAATTAATAAACAAAATACTTCTGAAATAACAAAATTATCTAAATTAAAAAGAGAAATATTAAATAATATTAATAAAAATGAAATAACAAATATAGATATTATATTATCTTTATGTGATGATGAGTTAAAAAAAGATATTCTTTTATATATAAAAAGTAAAAATCAATTGTATTATGAATCATTAGAAAAACAGTATAATGATTTAAGAAAAAACTCAATATCAAGTTTTATTAATATTTTTGGACAAAATAATGTAAATTTTTTGAGTTATTCTGAGAAGGAACAAAAAGAAATTATATTATATGGTTATGATTATATTGAAAAAATTTTTGATTTCCTAAATAAAATAGAATTATCATTTGATAAAAATGTTATTTCTATTATTAAAAGAACTAATATTGATATAATAAATCAATATAAAAAATTTCTTCAAGAAGGATATATAAGTTCTAATTTTATCAGAGAAAATATATCAATTTTATTTCCTTTAGAATATCAAAAGTTATTAAGAAACATGAAAATACTCATTGATAAAAATATAAATATAAAAGATTTAGAAATAGATGGAATGTACTTTTATATTGCAGATTCAAATTTAGTTCAAGATAATATTGAGATTTTAGAAAAATATAAAATTAATATAAAAGCAAGAAATATCAAGAATTATAATTTTTTAACAAAAGAAAACTTAGAAGATTATATTTTATCATTGAAAGATATTGATATAGATATAAATAATAATCTTTATATATTAAATTGTGATTACAATATTATTAAAAGAATAAAAGTATGTAAGAGTATTGGTGTTGATATATATGAAAATAGTAGAATTAAATCTGATATATTAGATAAGAAATTATTTTTTATTCCAGATTCAAAAATTGATAAATATGTAAGTGATAAGATCTTAATTTTGATTTAAGGTCTTTTTTCCTTGCTTTTATTTGTATTATAAAGTAAAATAGAGGTGTTGTAAAAAAATAAGTGTGGTGAAAAATATGTTACAAGTAAATAATTTAAGTTTAAAATTTAATACAAGAGTTTTATTTGAAAATGTTAATTTAAAATTTGAAAAAGGAAACTGTTATGGTGTAATAGGTGCAAATGGTGCGGGTAAATCTACATTCTTAAAAGTACTTAGTGGAGAAATAGAGTCAACAACAGGTTCTATTGTTATGTCTAAAGGTGAAAGAATGTCAGTATTAAAACAAAATCATAATGCTTATGATGAATATAAAGTGCTTGATACAGTAATAATGGGTAATACAAAACTTTATAGCATAATGAAAGAAAAAGATGCATTATATTCAAAAGAAGATTTTACAGAATCTGATGGTATAAAAGCAGGTGAGTTAGAAGCAGAATTTGCGGATCTTAATGGATGGAATGCTGAAAGTGATGCTGCTATACTTTTAAGTGGACTTGGAATAGATGTTAGTTATCATGAAAAACTAATGAAAGATTTAAGTGGTGCAGAAAAAGTAAAGGTATTACTAGCATCTGCTCTTTTTGGTGATCCTGATATACTAATACTTGATGAACCAACAAACTATCTTGATATAGAAGCAAAAGTATGGCTTGAAGAATTTTTACTTAACTTTGATAATACAGTAATAGTAGTATCACATGATAGACACTTCTTAAATAAAGTATGTACACATATGCTTGATATAGATTATGGTAAGATTACATTATTTATTGGTAACTATGACTTTTGGTATGAATCAAGTCAGTTAATATTAAAACAAATGAAAGATTCAAATAAAAAGAAAGAAGAAAAAATAAAGGAATTAAAAGACTTTATCGCAAGATTTTCTGCAAATGCATCAAAAAGTAAACAAGCAACAAGTAGAAAAAAATCATTAGAAAAGATTGAACTTGAAGAAATGAAAGCATCTTCTAGAAGATATCCATATATAAATTTTGAAGTAGAAAGACCTCTTGGAAAAGATGTACTTGAGTTAAAAGGAATAAGCAAAACTATTGATGGAGAGGTTGTACTTAAAAATATGAACTTAACTATTAATACAAATGATAAAGTAGGTTTTGTTGGAACTAATGAACTTGCAATAACAACACTTTTTAAAATAATAACAGGTGAATTAGAACCAGATTCTGGTGAAGTAAAATGGGGAACAACAGTAAAATATGATTATTTTCCTAAAAATCATGATAAGTTTTTCGATAATAATTATGATTTAATTGACTGGTTAAGACAATATTCAAAAGAACAAGAAGAACCATTTATTAGAGGATTTTTAGGTAGAATGTTATTTTCTGGTGATGAAGCACTAAAGAAAGTAAAAGTATTATCAGGTGGAGAAAAGGTAAGATGTATGATGAGTAAACTTATGCTTAGTGGAGCAAATGTTCTTGTTATGGATGATCCAACTAACCATTTAGATATTGAGTCAATAACATCACTTAATAAAGGTATGGAAAACTTTAAGGGAGCACTTTTATTCTCATCACATGACCATGAACTTTTATCGACAGTTGCAAATAGAATTATAGAATTTAAAGAAGATGGAAAATATGTTGATAAAATGATGAATTATGATGAATATTTAGAATCTGTTAAGTAGGTGAATTATGGAAAGAGAAAACTTATTTAATCTTTATGTAGAAGCATATTTTGGAGTAAGAGAAATGGATGAATATGATTTAAAAGAATATGTCCTTAAAGATATTGAAAACTATATAAAAGATTTTGTATATACAAATGATATAGATATAAATTATGCCAAAGAAAATGCTGAAAGAATAAAAGATGAAGTAAATATAAAAACTAAATTACAATCTAGTTTAATACTCTTAAATAAAATGAATGCACCAGAAGAACTTATATTACTTGTTAGAAAAAAGGTAAAAGAATTAGATGATTAAAAAAGAAAATTAAATTTTTCTTTTTTTACTACTTGACAAGTGTATAAAATACACATATAATGAATCTGGTGATAATATGGAAGTAAATAATCCTTTATATAAAAATCAAGGAATTCACTTAATAAGTACAATCTTTACTGTAGAAGATGGTATTACTAAAGTTTTACTTATTAAAAGAAAAAATAATCCTTATAAAGATTATTGGGCGCTTGTAGGTGGTGCACTATATAATAATGAAGATTTAATTGATGGTTTAAAAAGAGAGTTAAAAGAAAAAACAGGTATTGAAAATATTAAATTAGATATGTTTAATGTTTATGGAAAATTAAATCGTTCACCAGTATTTAGAATGGTTGCGGTAGGGTACATAGGTGTTATTGATAGAGAAAAGGTATCATTAATAAAAGAAACTTTAAAAACAAGTAATGCAGATTGGTTTAATATTGAATGTATTCCAACACTAGCATATGATCATAATGAAATATTAAATGATGCGATTAATAAATTAAAAGAAAAAATATATGAAAAGGACTTTTTAAAAGATTTATTTCCAAGTGAATTTACTTTACCAGAACTTCAAAAGGTTTATGAAACAATTTTAGGAGAAAAGCTTGATAGAAGGAATTTTAGAAAAAAACTTTTAAATTTAGATTTAATTGAAGATACACTAAAAGAGAAAAAATTTGATGGAAATAAACCAGCTAAATTATATAAATTTAAATAGAAATGCATATATGCATTTTTATAAATAAATTAAATGTGTATTTTGTACACGTAATAGAATTTGGAGGAATAATTATGATAAAAAAAGTAGTATTAACAGGTGGACCATGTGCAGGAAAAAGCACAGCAATAGCAAAAATATCAAAAGTATTTACTGAAAAAGGATATGAGGTATTAGTTGTACCAGAGACAGCAACTGAAATAATAAATATGGGAATTAAACCATTTGGGGATAATAAAATAAATATGTATGATTTTCAGAAATTTATATTATCTCACCAACTTGAAAAAGAAAGATTAATAGATGAATATATTAATTTAAATGAAAATAAAAATATATTAGTTATATATGATAGAGGAATTATAGATAATATGGCATATGTTCCATTAAATGAATTTGACAAATTATTGAAAGAATTTAATATTACAAAATCAAATTTATTTACAAGATATGATAGTGCTTTACATTTATTAACGGCAGCTAAAGGTACTGATTTTTATACAATTGAAAATAATTCTGCAAGAAGTGAAGAAAAAGAAGAGGCAATAATTCTTGATGATAAAATATTAGAATCATATTTAGGTTTCCCTTGCTTAAGAATCATTGATAATAGTACAAATTTTGAGAGTAAAATAGAAAAGGTCATAAAAAAAATATCAAATGTATTAGGTAATGCATATGTTCAAAAGCAATATAAATATTTAATTGATTTTAATACTATTGATTATAAAAAATTAGAAAGGGTTTCAAGAAAATTTGTAGTGAAACAAAAATATAATGTTAAAAATAATGAAGAAATAATGGTAAGAAAAATGAGTTTTGATGATGAAGATTTATATTTTTTAAGAATCAAATCTAATACGAATAAACCAAGTGAAAGAATAATAAAAGAAAAGGTTATATCAGAAAAAGATTATGATTATTTACATGATTCTTTTGATGGTAACGAAATTACTAAAATAAGATATTGTTTTAGTTATCATGATATTGATTTTAGGTTAGATATATTTGATGATATTGCCTTATTAGAAGTAGAAGGAGAATATGATAACATAATATTTCCAAACTTTTTTAGAGTTTTAGAAGATGTAACAGAAGATGAAAAGTATAGAAATTATAATTTGTCTAAAGATAAAAGCAAAAAAAACTTGAATTATGGAATTTAAAATGTATTTAAAAGAATTAGGAAAAGAGGCAGATGTAAAGACAGATACTGTTGTACTTAAATTTATTCCTGATAAAAAGAAGGAAAGAAAAGAAAATTAAATTTTTCTTTCTTTTTTTCTTTATGGAAACTAAAAAAATTGATATAATGAATATGGAAGTAAGGGTGGTAATAATGGATAGTAAATTGGAATTATTTTTAAATAAAATAAATTTACCAAAAGAAGAATATAATTATTTTAATGAAGGTAAAATTTTAAAAATAAAATCAACAAAAGATAAATTAAATTGGGATTTTATAATTGAAACTAAAGAATTATTACCAATAAAAATCTTAGAATATTTAGATGAAAACATAAAAAAAGGTTTTCCTAATTTAAATACAGTAACATATGAAATAGTACCTAAAACAGTTAATAAGTCGTTAATAAATAGTTATTTTAATTATATAATTAATAAACTATCTTTAGGTAAAGCAGTTTCAATGATTTTTTATGGAAAAGAAATAAAGGCTACTACTAATGGAATGGTTATAACAGCGTCAAATAAAGCAGAAGAAAATATGATAAATAGTAGATTAAATGAAATAATTAATACATATCATAAAATTGGTTTTGAAAGTCTAAATTTAAAAATAGAATTATTAGATGGCGGAAATGAATTAAAAGAAGAAATAAAAAAAGAATTAGAAGAAGAAGTAAAAGAAGCAAGCAAAGAAGCTACTGAATTTTTAAACAAACCAAAAGAAAAACCAAGAGAAAGAATGCAGATGGTATCTACTAAGAAAGATCCAGAAAGTAGTGCGATTATAGGATTTGAAAATATGAGTGATCCAGTTTCTGTACAAACTATAACTGGTGAAATAAATGATGTAACTATTGAAGGATACATATTTGGTAAAGAATTATTTGAATCAACAAAAAGTGTATTTAAAATTATAACTTTAAAAGTATCAGATTTATCAGATAGTATTTTAGTAAAAATATTCTTTAGAAATGAAGAAGATTTTAATAGAGTAAATGGTGAATTAAATGAAAATTCTTGGTATAAAATAAATGGTAGAGTATCATTTGATACATTCGCAAATGATTATGTGTTAAGTGCTAGAAATATTGTTCCTATTGAAAGTAAATTTAAAGAAGAAAAAGATACTGAAGAAGAAAAAAGAGTAGAACTACATGCTCATACTATTATGAGTCAAATGGATGGAGTAGTTTCAGTAGAAGACTTAATAAAACAAGCAAAAAAATGGGGACATAGAGGAATAGCTGTTACAGACCATGATGGAGTACAAGCATTCCCAAATGCATTTAACTTAGTAAGAGGAATGAATAAAGATTTAAAAGAAGGCGAAGAACCTTTTAAAGTAATATATGGTTGCGAACTTGTTATGGTTGATGACAATATTGATATTGTAATAAGACCAACAGATGAAGGAATATTAGATGCAACATATGTAGTATTCGACCTTGAAACAACAGGTTTTAATGCCGGTGGTGCAGACTCAATTATTGAAATAGGTGCTACTAAAATAAGAAATGGTGAAATACTAGATTCATTTGATGAACTTATTGATCCAAAAAGAAAATTACCACAAAAGATAATTGATGTAACACATATTACTGATGATATGCTAGTTGGTAAAATGAATGAAGAAGAAGGCGTAAAGAAATTTATTGAATGGATAGGCGGAGAAAATGTTCCTATGGTTGCTCACAATGCAAAATTCGACGTATCATTCATTGAAATGGCATATAAAAAATATGATTTAGGTGAATTTAAAAATCCAGTAATAGATACACTTGAACTTTCTCGTGCACTTGATAATACAGAAGCAAGACATAGTTTATCAGCAATTACAAAAAGATATGGAGTTGTATTTGATGAAGATGCACACCATAGAGCAAACTATGATGCTGAAGGAACAGCATTAGTACTTCATAAAATGCTTAAAAAAATGTATGATCAAAACTTTAGAAAAATAAGTGAATTAAATAACTTAGTACCAAAAGATGAAATACATAAATATGGTAAAACACATGATATAAATATACTTACATTAACGAGAGAAGGATTAAAAAATTTATTTACAATCGTTTCTTATGCAAATACTAAATATTTATATAAAACCCCTAGAATACTTAGAAGTGAAATAGAAAAATATAGAAAAGGTTTATTAATAGGTAGTGGATGTTACCAAAGTGAAGTATTTACTAGCGCTAGTACAAAAAGTGATGAAGAACTTGCTAATATAATTAAATTTTATGATTATGTTGAAGTACAACCAGTAGATGAATATTGTCATTTAGTACCATCTGTATTTGAAAATGAAGCACAACTTATTCAAAATATAGAAAAAATAGTTAGAGTTACTGAAGAAGCAGGTAAGATGATTGTCGCAACAGGAGATGTACACCACTTAAAGAAAGAAGATAAGATTTATAGAGAAATAATCATAAATCAAAATGTACCAGGTAGAGGAAGACATCCACTTATTAGAAATAGTAAAGGTGGACAAATACCATCACAACATTTTAGAACAACAAATGAAATGCTTGAAAACTTTGAATTCTTAGGTAAAGAAAAAGCAAAAGAATTAGTAATAACAAATCCAAATAAAATACTTGATATGACAGAAGTATTTGATGTAATAATTCAAACTGGAGGAGTACCTTTTTCACCAAGAGTAAAAGCAGATGATGGTAAAACTTATCTTGATTGTCCTAGAGTAGTTACAGACCTTGTATATGAAAAAGCAAATGATTGGTATGGTGATCCACTTCCATATAATATTGAATCAAGACTAGGTACAGAACTTTATGGTGATATAGTTTTAACAAGTGTAAAATATTATCTTGATAAAAGTTTAAGTGATGAAGAAAAAGAAATTGAATCATTTAAACAATTACATGATGTTATTGTAAAAGGTTCGGATGCTGTTAAAGACTTAGTTAGAAAGTATTTAGTAGATACTAGTGAAGAAGAATTAACCGGTGATGAACTAGAAAAGAAACTAAAGAAAAGCCTAGGTGGAGTAATAGGTGCTGGATTCGATCCTATTTACTTGATTGCGCAAAGACTGGTTAAAAAATCAAATAATGATGGATTCTTAGTTGGTTCAAGAGGATCTGTTGGATCTAGTTTTGTCGCAACAATGATGGGAATAACAGAAGTAAATCCACTTGCGGCTCACTATAGATGTCCAAAATGTAAACATAGTATATTTGAAGAAGATGGAAAAGCATTAGGTGCAACTTATTCAAGTGGTTTTGATTTACCTAATAAAAATTGTCCAAAATGTGGTACTTTGATGCTTAAAGATGGACAAGATATTCCATTTGCTACATTCCTTGGATTTAATGCAGATAAAGTCCCAGATATAGATCTTAACTTCTCAGATTTAAACCAAGCAGCAATCCACGAATATACAAAGGTATTATTTGGTGTTGATAATGTTTATAGAGCAGGAACAATAGGTACTGTCGCAGAAAAAACTGCATATGGTTATACAAAAGGATTCTTTGAAGACAAAGGCATAGAAAAAAGATCAATAGAAATAGAAAGACTTTCAAAAGGATGTACAGGTGTTAAAAGAACTACAGGACAACATCCAGGTGGAATAGTAGTTATACCAGATTACATGGATGTATTTGATTTTACACCATTCCAGTTTCCAGCAGATGATCCAAATTCTGCATGGAGAACAACACACTTTGATTATCATAAAATTGAAGATGATGTATTAAAATTAGATATATTAGGTCACTCAGATCCAACACAACTTCGTATGATACAAGATATGACAGGAACAGATGTTACAGAAGTTCCATTAGATGATAAAGAAACAATGGGAATATTCTTGTCACCTGCGCCACTTGGTGTAACATCAGATCAAATAATGTGTAATACAGGTACTCTTGGTATACCAGAATTTGGTACAAAATTTACAGTACAAATGGTTGAAGATACTAAACCAAAAACATTTGCCGAATTAATTAAAATATCTGGTTTATCACATGGTACTGATGTTTGGCTAGGTAATGCACAAGATTTAATAAAAAATAATATTGTACCATTCTCTGAAGTAATAGGATGTCGTGATGATATAATGGTATATCTAATGTATAATGGTCTTAAACCTATTACAGCATTTAAAATAATGGAGTTTGTAAGAAAAGGTAGAGCAAGTAAACCAAAAGATCATGATCAATGGGTTGAATATGAACAAATATTAAAAGATGCTGGAATAAAAGATTGGTTTATTGAATCATGTCATAAAATAAAATACATGTTCCCAAAAGCCCATGCCGCAGCATATGTAACAAGTGCATTTAGAGTTGCTTGGTATAAAGTTCATATGCCAGTATATTACTATGCATCTTGGCTTTCATGTAAAGCAACAGATGTTGATATTATTTCTATGATAAAAGGTTATGACGCTATTAAAGATAAACTTACAGAAATAACTAATAAAGGAAGAGATGCATCTAATAAAGAATTAGGTACATATGAATCACTTCATTTATGTTTAGAAGCAGCAGCTAGAGGTATAAAATTCTTAAATGTTGATTTATATAAGAGTGCTGCGACTACTTTTGGAGCAGCTAGTGAAACAGAAGTAATTCCTCCATTTAATGCAATTGAAGGACTTGGTGATACAGTTGCTAATAATATAGTTGAAGAAAGAGAAAAAGGTCCATTTATATCAATTGAGGAATTCCAGATAAGATGTAAAGTATCAGGTACTTTAATAGATAAAATGAGATTAATGGGTATATTTGGTGATATGCCTGAAACAAGTCAGCTTAGTTTATTTTAAAAAAAATTAGTTTGTTAATCAAATTATAATTATTAATCTTCTACAAATAAGGTAAAAAAATTGACGAAAATAATAATTTATGATAAATTGTATTGTGTAGTAATTCAATTATACCATTCGCGTTTTACTACCAATAAACAATTATAGTTTAAAGGAATAATGATGAGCCTTAAGAATCTCTTCATGAATGGCAAAAAAACATAAGCAATTATTTGTGATTGTTTTTTGCGTATGTTCATGAAAGGAGGTTCTTTTTTCTATACAATTACAAAAATATAATAAAGAATGGAGAATATAAATGAAAATAAATGAAAAAAAATATTATGATAAAAAGAAAAATTGGAATTTTAATAATTTTGATATTATAAGTGAAAAATTAACTGATTGGGATATGTATGATATCTTGAATAATTTATCAAATGAAAATTCAAAAATATTAGATATTGGTACAGGTGGTGGTGAACAATTGTTAGAGCATTTTCCTTGTGTAAAAGAGATTGTTGGAACAGATTATTCAAGTGAGATGATTAAAACTGCAAACCATAATTTATTAAAAAGCAAAAGAAAAAATATAAAATTTAGGGTTATGAATAATTTAAAAATGGATGTACCTATGAATTATTATGATATTATTGTAGCAAGAAATACTGTAATAGATGCCAAACAAATATATGATGCATTAAGGGATGGAGGATATCTAATTGTTAGAGGTGTTGATAAATATGATTGTCATGAATTAAAATTGATTTTTGAAAAAGGACAAGGAGTAAAAGATTCTAAACCAATAAGTATAGTTGATTATGAAAATATATTATCTGCTGGATTTAAAGATGTTGAATTAGTTCCAATTCATGAAAAAGAATATTTTAAAAGTAAAGAAAACTTTTGTAATTTTTTATTAAAAGTACCTATAATTAATGATTTTAATGAAAAAAGTTATGAAGAGAAAATTGATCAAAATAAACTAATGCAATATATTGAAAGAAATACTTGTAAAAAGGGAATAAGATTAATAAGAAGATATTATGGCATTATTGCAAAAAAATAGTATAAAAGACAAATTTTCTTATGATATAATAAATTTATATCTAAGTATATAGAAAAATGTAAGCATAAAATAAAAATGAAATGGGTAAAAATTTATTTGTATGTATTAACTTATGTAAAGTGAACTAGGTTAAAAGGAATCTTATGAAAGGAATATAACTTTTTGAGTTATTAAAAAAATTATATGAACAAAGTAAAAGAAAAATTAAAAAAATATTTTTCAGAAAATGATATTGATAAGTTATTAGAAAAGCTTGAAAGTAAGCAACGCTCATTTCTTATAAACGATAATTATTTTGTAAAAATTGGAAAAAATAGTAATAAATTCTTCTTTGATAATTTGATAAAAGAGATAGATATTTATAAAAATAATCAAGGTAATCAAAATTTACCTAATTTAATCGATTATTATATATGTGACGATGTTTGTTTAATTATCTTAGAAAAGATAAATGGCAAAATGATTGGACAAAATAGAAATGAATTTAATTTGAATTTAACTAAAAATGAAAGACTTAATATAATAAAAAATGTATTGGATATTAAGAATATTAAAATAAATAATAATTTAGATAATAGTTACAATAGGGAAGAATGTCTTCAAAAATATTTAGAAACTTCTAAAATGTTTCTTGATGAAAATATATATAATAAAATTAGAAAGTTGAAAAATGAAATTATAAGTGAAAAGTACGAAAGAGTTATTGCACATGGTGATTTAATAAGTACAAATATTATGTTAAATAAGGATAATGTTATATTTATTGACTGGGAGTTTATATCATATAAACCTAAATATTATGATTTAATTTATTTCTTGTTGTTTTCTAAAACTGATAATTCAATTGATATAATAGATGAAATTGATTTTAATATTGATAAAAAAGAATCACTTAAAGATGGAATAATATTATGTTTAAAAGAAATAAAAAATAATTCAAAATTATATGGGAAAATAGATTATAAAATTATAAATAAAAATATAAGTAGATGGAAAAGAGAGTTAAATAATTTATTAGAGAAATTTTAATTAAAAAATACTAGAGTTAGTTAAATAGGTAAATGCAAATTTCATATAATTATTGAAAAAACAAGGTAA
>ERZ791618.248-NODE-248-length-31325-cov-7.145219_pt1 | contig 31325 bp, 52 predicted proteins | sample MGYA00510059_ERZ791618 | MGnify/ENA primary metagenome ERZ791618 (study PRJEB30046, sample SAMN00715159) | human gut metagenome | study: EMG produced TPA metagenomics assembly of the A metagenome-wide association study of gut microbiota in type 2...
TCCGCGGAGTCCGGCGAGGGGGACCGGCCCCGGGAGCCGATGCCGCTGGCGAAGTTGCTGGATGCGCTGCGACCCTTGCTCGAAAGGTCTGATGGAGTGCCGGACACGCCGGACGATGCGCTGCTGGCGAGGCTCCGCGCGCTCGACGCCACCGAGCCTATGCCTGCGGCGAGGCCTGACGAAAGGCCGCTCGACGCCCTGCTGCCCGTGCTCTGCGCTTCGCCCGGAAGCCCGCTGATGCGGTCGATGAGCGACTGCCCCAGCTGAGCGATGGAGCTGAGGGGGCCGGAGGTATTCCCGCTGATTCCGTTCGATAGGCCCGCGTCCACATCGGAGCCGATGCGGTAGAAAGCTTGCGAGGGCGAGTGGGATTCCAGCGTGTCCTTGGCCTTGTCTATCACATCTTGGCCGAGCAGCGCCGCCTGCTCCTCTGAGAGCGTGCCGTTGGCGATTCCGTTGGCGAGCCCTTGGTCGATGTCGTGGCCGAGGAGCTGCGCGGCTGCGGGAACGTCTCCGCCCGTAAGCTGAAGTGCGATCATGGACAGCATGGTGTTGGTCGCCCCGGACGCCGTGAAGCTGTTCGCGGTGATTCCGTCGGCCACGCTCTGCGGGAGGCTGATGCCCGCGCTGCTCATCTGGGACGAGACGCTAGACCAGTCACCGGTTGCCGCCGCCTTGAGGATGCTCGTCGCGGTATCTACGTTCACCGTCCCGCTCTGCATGCCGTTGGCGAGCGCCGTTGCGGCATTGAGGCCCGCGTCGTTCATCTGGACGCCCATGCCGTCGACGTCGTGATGATGCTCTGTGAGGTTCCGTCCCATGAAGCCACAAGCTGGGTGAGCTGCTGGTCATTGAGGCTCCGGAAAGCCTCGACCGAAACGCCCGCGTTGCTCAGATCGGTGGCAAAGTCGTTGATGTCACCGCCCACCGCGTTCATGGCCGTCGAGACGGTTGAGCTTGACAGCACAAGGTTCTGCATGCTGAGCGCGTTGCCGTCGGCTATGGCCGCCTGAGCAGTCATGGAGGACGAAACGTTGTTGATGGAGGTGTTGCACGCGTCGAGGGCGGCTTGGGCGTCGTTTACCGCCTTCGCCTCCTCGGAGCTGGCAAGCGACGCTTCCCACGCCGATTCGGCCATCTCCTGAGCGTTCGTCACGTACGGGCCGCACGTGTTGATGTAGTTCTGGATGTAGGCGTCTCGTTCCTTCTGCTTCTCGTTGTACGCCTGCTGCGCTTGGGTGAGCGCCGTGATGTCCTCGGCCTGCTGCTGGTACAGCGCAGATAGGTTCTGCTGCTGCGCGTCAACCTGAATCTGCTGCATCTTCTGGTCGATGTAGCTGCCGAGCGATGCCGTAACGTCCTGAATGGCCCCGTTCTCATCCGCCAGCTTGCCGTTGGCGGCGTCGGTGACCTGAATCTGCGTCCCGCACAGGTCGTTCACCGTATCGACGGCGGTTCGGAGCCGCGCCTGGGCGTCGTTTGCGAGGTCGGTATGGTTGGCGTACTGCTGGATGGTCGAGTAGGCCTGCTGAAGCTGCGCCATCTGGGCCGATGCGCTCGTGTTGGTGTCGCTGATGGTCTGCGCGAGTTGGGCTTGGGACTCAAGCATCCCGTCGATGTCCACCTTGGCAGCACCGGCGGATTCGCCGTAGCCCTCAAGGGCGTCCGCGCCCGCGTTGGACGCGCTCACGCCCTTCTCGGTGGCTGCGGTAAGGCCCTCCGTTGCGGCCTTCAGGTTATCCTCGTGCTCCTTGGCCTCTTGGAACACTCCTACGAGGGCGGTGATTCCCGCGATGATCGCGAGCGGTGCGATGGTCGCCAGCGCGAGCTTTAGGCCGGTGGCCGCGACGGATGCAGCCTTCATGGCCACGCTCTGAGCGGTTACGGCTGTGGTGCTCGCCTGTGCTGCGGTTGCGGACGCTTTGTATCCCTCAACGGTGCCCTTCGCGGCGTCCATGGCGCTCTTGCGCTCGGAAACCTCCTGCTGAAGGTTTGCTATCAGCTCTTGGTTTGCCTTGCTGCCCTTCTTCTGCTCGCGCTCAAGGTCGCGAAGGGCGGCGTTGTACTTGGTCTGAGCGGTGCCGGCCTCGCTGACAGCATCGATGTACTGCTGCACCCCGCCAGCAGCCTTGGCGGCAGGGTTGCGCTCAAGTGCCTTGGCAAGCTTCTCGTTTCCCTGATACGCCTTGAGCGACGCCGCGTTGGTGGTAGTGAGTGCGTCGGCGTAGGTCGCTATCTCCTGCTTGGCCTTTCCGTAGGCCGTGACCATCGAGCCGACGCCCTTCGTGATCCGACCGGAGACCGACAGCACGGGGCCTGCCGCTGCCGCCACGAGGCCGAAGCCCACTACGGCCTGCTGCGTTCCCTCGTCCATCTCGCTGAAGGACTCCGCTGCACCGCCGACGGCGTTCGCTACGTCAGTGACCGCAGGTGCCAGAGCGCCGCCCACTTGGATGGATGCGGTTTCGATTGCGCCGTTCATCTCCTCGATGCTGCGCTGCGTGTCGCCCATCTGGGAGTCGGCGAGGCGCTGCGCCGCCGTCTGGTCGTTCGTCGCGGCGGTGTAGCGCTGGATGCCCTCGGTGCCCTGGTTCATCATCACGAGGGCCGCGCGGGAAGCGTCGGCGCCGAAGATGGTCTGAATGGCAGCGTCGCGCGTGGCGGAGTCTAGGCCGCTGAGTTTGGCCTGAAGCTCGCCCGCAACCCCGGCGGCGTCGAGCATGTTGCCGCTTGAGTCACGCACGTTGATGCCAAGGCTCTCCATCATGGCGGCGGACTTGTCCGTGGGGGCAGCGAGGCGCTGAAGCATCGTCTTGAGCGACGTGCCCGCGTCGCTTCCCCTGATACCGGCGTCGGCGAAGGCACCGAGGACGGCGGTAGTGTCCTGAATCGACCACCCGGCGCTATGCGCCTGGGCCGACACTTGGGAAAGGCCCTGCGTAAGATCGGAGACGTCTGCGGATGACGCGGCGGCGGCACCGGCGAGCGCGTTGGCTGCCTCGCCGGTCTCGTCGGCGGTGAGGCCAAAGGCCCCCATGGCCTGAACGGTCACGTTCGCCGCCTCGGCAAGCTCAAGGCTACCGGCAGCCGCCAAGTCCATCGTGGTCTTGAGCGCGCCGCCCTTGATGTCGGCTGCGGTGAGTCCGCCCTTGGCAAGCTCCTCCATCGCTGCACCGGCCTCTGAGGCGCTGAAGACCGTATCGGCCCCCATGTCCAAGGCGAGCTGCCGCAGCTCCTCCATGTCGGCCTTGGGGTCGTTCAGCGCACCCTCGACGCGGCTCATGCTGCTCTCGAAGTCGATGGCGGTCTTGGCGGATGCCGCGCCGATAGCCGCGAGTGGGACGGTAACGCCTGCGGTCATAGCGTCACCCGCGTCTGCAACCTGCTGGCCCGCGTTGTAGATGCGCCCGCCAGCCTCGGCGGCCTTGGAACCGGCCTCGACCCAGCTCTTCGAGATCGAGCCTTCCGCCGCCGCAGTCCTCACAGCAAGGCGCTCAAGGGACTTCTCGGCGCGTTCGACCGCCGACCCGTTGTAGGAGCCGGATATGGCTATGGAGATGCTTGCCTTACCCATTGAGATACTTCCTTATGGTCTGCTCGATACGGGTCTCAACGGCGTTCACAACGGCGTCCTCGTTGTCCAGCACCGCCTTCACCAGCGCGCGGGGCGGGTTGCCCTTCGGCACGCCGACGGGAAGGCCCCGCCGACGCCCTGAGAGGTAGACGGCCCCGGCGTTTGCGAACTCGATGGTTCCCGCGCCGGGGTCGTCGCTTGCGATTCTTACGCCGTTTGCCAGCGTGCGCAGGGCCATGCTCGACGCGTATGCGCCCGTTCTCGCTATTGCCTGTGCGTTGTTCCTCGCATCGGTGAGTATTGGCCTTGCGTCTTCCTTGAGGCCGCGCTTGAACTCGCGGAGTATGTCCTTGTTGATGGACTTGAGCGCCCTGATGGTCTCCTCAAGCCCCTCGGCCTCGATGCGGACGCCTCCGCCGTGGGTGAACGCCATCATTTCCTCCCGCGATTGAAAATCCTGTTTACCCTTGCCCTGCGCGCCTCCATGTCGCTTTTCCTTCCGCGCTCCTCCTGGGCGTCGAAGTACATGTCCACGTACTCGTCAAAAACGACGGGGTACTCGTCGCACAGCCTTGCAAGGTCGTACGGCGAGCACCCCGTTCTCAGGCTCAGGAGGGCTATTCGGGGCGCGCGTCCGCTAAAGGGGCGTCGGGCTTGTTGTCCTTGATGGCCACGTCGTACATGTCGGCGATGGCGTCAATGGCCTCTGCGGTGTCCATGCCCTCAACGCCAAGCTCCTTGAGCGCGTTCGCGCGCTTGGCGGCGAAGTAGGCCCATGCGAAGTCGAGTCGGTTGTTGTTCGTCGGGCGCTCGGGCCACCCGGCGGCCTCCTCCTGGGCTGCCCAGAGGGCGGTGCGCCCGCCCTCGATCTCAACGGTGGTGCCGTCCTCCGGCTTGGTGAAGGTGAAGAGGAACTTCATGCTTGCTCCTTACTCGGTGATATAGCTCTCGACCTTGTTGACGATGGTCACGGTGACGGGGGTGCCGTCGGCGGAGTCGATGCCGATGTCATCGGCGCTGAACTCGACCTCGGCGGCATTGCCCTCGGGGTCGACCTCCGGCATCTCGAAGTTCCACGGCACGTTCGTGAACGCGACTTCGAGCGTGCAGTTGGCGTCGGCGCTGTGGGTGAACTTCCAGAGGGCCGAGCCGTACACGATCTTGGATGACACCTTGGTGCCGTCAGCGGCGCCGGTGAGGCACTTGCGCATGAGCGCGAAGTCATCGGGCACGACGGTCATGTTCACGGATGTGGTCAGCTTTCCCTCGGCGAGGATGGTAGGAACGACCTGGCCTGCCGCGCGCTTCGCATCGAGGCTGTTGGACATCTCGAAGCTTCCCTGCGTAACGGTCACGTCGCCGGGGGTCTGGCTCGCGGTGTCGATCTGGAAGTCTCCGCCGGTGGGCACGAAGTAGCCGTCGAAGCAGGACGGGCTTACAACGTCGGCCCACGACTGGAACAGGGTCGCGTCAACCCCGGCTGCGGTCACGTTGATGTCGAGCGGGGCGTTGCCCTCGAACGTGAGGCCAAGCGTGTCGATCTTGCAGCCGTCGACCTTATGCACCGTCTGCTGGGCGGTGTCTCCGATCTGACCCCAGAAGGTTAGGAGCGGCAGGACTGAGCCGAGAGTGATGACGTGCTTGTGGTACCCGGACTTCTCAGCGACGGGTGTCGAAACGATGTTGCCCATTGCCGCAAGGCAGTAAAGAGCAAGAGAGTCGGCGTACGCGAGAGTATCGAAGTCGACGCCCATGTTGACCTCAGAGACGTACGCGCCGTTGGCGGCGTTGGCGCGCAGGCCGCACGCCACGGCCTTCTGCTCGATGGTGCGCTCGGGGTTGACCAGACCGCCGCCGGTCAGGCCGTGCTTGATGGTGGGCTGCTCCGCCGGGGTGTCGCCGTCCTGAAGCGCGACGCCCAGCATGCCGATGGAAACGTTAATCATCGCTGGTCTCCTTCTTCCGTGCGGCGGCGCGAACCGCCTTCTGCTCCTTCAGCGCCCGCATGAGGGCGTCGGGCGCTTTCACCTGCGCGCCCTTCTTGAACCGGTAGGGGTGCCCGTTGAAGAGCACCGAGATGTCCTTGGTGGCGATCACTGCACTACCTCCCTGAACTTCTGCGGGCACTTGGCGAACACGGAGCACTGCACGCCCACGGATGCAGCGGCCATGTGGTACTTGGAGTTGTCGGGCGATGTTCCCGCAGCCTCGATTGACGGGAAGGAGTTGTCTACCGACATGGAGAGCCGTTGATCGGCCATGACCGCGTTGAACACCGCGTCAACGTAGGCGAGCAGGGTTGCGGAGGCCGTGGCCAGGTCGGAATGTCGGGCGAAGCACAGAACGTGAACCGTGAAGTCGAGCTGCCCGGCACCCGGAACTGCCCTGCCGCCCATGGTCGCCGTGTCCACGACGGAATCGACAGCGATGTAGTACGGAGGCTCGTTCGTCGGGAAGCCGTCGTATACCTTCGGGGCCTGCACTCCGGGGTAAAGCTCGCCGAAGGCATCGGCCACCTTGCTCATGCGCCGGTACAGCTCGTCGCGCGCGGCCTGAAAAGTCACCATACGAGATTCGCCCCCCGCCCGAACTGCTCAATCGCCGCGTTGACCTCCGGGATGTCGGTGGCGCCGTCCTGCCCTGCCGTGGTGAACCGGATGAAGCCCGCGTCCGTGCTCTCGCCCGTGGCCCCGATTGGGCGGTTGGACGGCCGCAGCATGTAGGCCGCAAGCTCAAGCACGGCGCGGGAGACCTGGGCAGGAAGCCCCTCGTACCCGTAGACGTACTCGACCCAGCACGGGCGCGGGAAGCACTTGACGGCCACGGCCTGGCAGTCGCTCACCAGCTCGTATCCGTCGGTCAGAAGCTCCCGGACATCCCCGTGGTCAAGCGTCAGGCAGCGCTCGCGCCCGTAGTCCTTGGTGCGCCCGATGCGGGCGACGAAGGAGCGGCGCGCGTTGCGCTCGAAAACGTCGGTCGCGGCCTGACGCGCCTGGAAAAGCGCCTCCTCCGGCATCTTGTCGAAATCGTCCTGACCGTCCCCGTAGCCCTTGAGCGAGTCGAGCCTGAAGTAGTGGCGGGAAACCACCTCGATGTAGGTGGTGAAAAGGGTCTCGTCTCCCTGCTTCCAGTCGATGCGGGCTGTGTCCGGGGCTTTGAGCGTCGGCAGCGTTACGGCGTTCTCCTCTACGGGAAGACCCTGCTCCCCGCCGAAGCGGGGGCGCAGGGTCGCGGAATCGATTGAGGCGTCTGCCTCAAGCTGCAAGACGGCGGTCTCGGATGCCGCGACGCGGATGGTCGAATCCGGCGCTACGAGCATCAGGCCTCCTCGTCCTCGTCGTAGTCCTCCTCAGCCTCGTCCTCGGCCTCGTCCTCAACAGGTTCGGCCTTGGGCTTCTGCTTGCGGCGGCTTGCGCTCTTGCGCTTCGGCTTGTCCTCCTGAGAGCCGAGCAGGCCGCGCGCCTGGGCCTCCTCGTCGGACATGACCTCGCCCTCGAAGGCGATCAGGTAGCCGTCACGGATAACGCGTTCCTTGCTGGTGTACATGGCTCCTCCTTACGCGCCCACGCCAGAGACGGCGGGAGTCTTGTCGAGGTCGGTCTGTTTGGCGAGGCAGAAGGCGTCCGGGTAGCGCACCTGAAGCGCCTTGGTGTGCTCGCCGAGGATGGACAGCTCGTTCTTGATGAACTGGTCGTTGTAGTAGCCGATCTCGACCGTGGTGCCGCCGTGGATGGCGCGGCGGCGGGCTGCGAAGCTGTCGTACACGAGGATGCCGGGGCAGCTCGCGTCTTCAACGACCTGCATGCCCCAGTACACGTCGGAGCCGAGCGTCTGGTACAGGCCTGTCTCGGTCTTGTAGAGGTCGATGGCCTCGCGCACCTCGGGGCTGACGGAAACGTGGGTGGGGATGCGGCGCGCGTTGCGCATGACCTTGGTGCGCATCATGCGGATGGCGTCGAAGTACATGCCGCCCATCGCCTCGGTGAAGGTCTGGATGCCCGTGACGTTGGTGATGCCCACGATATGGGTGGAGTCGGAGCCGTTCCAGTACTTGGCGTTGGTGATCTCGTCAAGGTCGAGCAGCAGGTCGTGCTCGATGAGGTCAAGCAGCTCGTCGTAGTCCATCAGGGTGTCCTTGGAGATGGGCACGTAGCCCGCGATAGTCTCCTTGTTGGCAACGGCGTCCTTCCACGCGTAGATGACCTGAGCCTTGGTCGCGCTGGCACCTCCTGTGACGCCGCCCCACGTCGCGGGAGCACCGGACTCGCTGGTCTTGTCGCGCTGCTTGTAGGTTACGGAGCCTGCGGCGGGCGTCTCTAGCAGGGTGCTCGCGAAGTTCTGGAACGCGCCGGGGAGCTTGGCGGGAAGCTCAAGCTCGATCTCGGTGGGAGCGCCCACGGTCACGACGCTGGCGGCGTTGCGCGGGCCGACCTCGGCGGAGTTCTTGAAGCCGACCTGAAGGCCGTGGAACTCGTCGCGGGCGCCGAGGATGCGCACGCCGAAGGAATCCGCGTGCTGCTTGGGCTTCGGCGCGTTGCGCAGCGCGTCCTCCTCCTCGATGACGTGGCCGATGGTGATGTCGAGCTGCTCGATCTGGCCCTGGATGACGAGCGCCTTGCTCTCGTCCTTGTCATCCACGGCGCGGCGCTGCTCCTCGGCGAGGCGGTTGCGCTCCGCCCAGAGCTGCTTGGAATTGAGGATTGCCATGTTCTACTCCTTTGTCCGGTAGACCCTGTTTCCCAACACGAGGAGGCGGCACCCCTCGTTTTGCTGCATGGTATTTGCGGCGTGAGATTTGCCCGGCTCCTCCTCGGGTTCGGCGGGCTTGGGTGCCGAAAGCGCCTCGATTGCGTCCTTTGGGGCGTGCTTGTATCGGGCGAGCATGGCGGGATCGATGCACGCTGCCACACGCTGCTCGGTCTGAATGATCTCGTCAGCCAAACCGGCATCAACGGCTGCCTGGGCGTCGTACCACGTTTCGGCATCCATGGCGGCGCGAACGTCATCGACATCCATGCCTGAGCGCGCCGCGATGATTCCGGCGATGGTGCCGTCCACGGCCTCAAGGCGCTCGGCGGCAACAAGCAGCTCCGCCGCGTTGCCGCTGGTGTATGTCCACGCGTCGTGGATCATCAACTGAGCGAAGTCGCTCATTACCACCTTGTCCGCCATGACGGCGATATATGAGGCGGCTGAGGCGGCAATGCCGTCGACGTACGCCGTGGTCTCGCCCTCGTAGCGCTGGATTGCCGAGGCGATGCCGAAGCCCTCGTACACGTCGCCGCCGCAGCTGTCGATACGGATGTCGAGCGGCTTGGGACTCAGCTCGTCAAGCGTCTGCGCGAAGTTTTTTGCAGTGTTGCTTGAATCCATGTCCCACCAATCGGAACCGATGGTTCCGTACAGGTACACCGTGGCGCGTTGGGCCTCATTCTTGATTTGAAACACTTGTGCCTCCTACTCCCGTCTGGCTCCCGTCGCCGGGTTCCGTCGGCTTTTCCGCATTGCTTGCGTTGAACACGTTCACGGTTCCGTCCGGGTTGACGGTTCCGTAGTTGAGCGGGAAGAGCGGCAGCCCGATGCCCTCAAGCGGGTCGAAGTCCTCAAGGTCGCGAACGTCCTCGCGTGTGATCGCGCCCAGATATCCCATCTCGCGGTAGTACTGGGTGCGGGTGGCGTCGTCTCCGCGCATAAGGCCCTGTACGCGGAACTTGGCCTGCGCGTTCGGAAGCCCGCAGGATGCGAGAACCGGCTGCAACGCGATCTCGATGCACCGCACGTCGGGCACGATGGTGTCAGTCACGTAGTCGATGTTGGACTGCTGCCCTCCGGCGTAGGTTGTCTGGTCTCCGTCGTAGACTTTCCAAGGGGGAACGTTGCAGGCGCGGCACACCTGATGCAGCACCCACTTCTGCTGCTCGATAACGGAGGCGTCCTTCATGGTCTGCTGGTCGGCAACCCACTTTGCCCCGTACCCGAAGATGGGCGCGCGCCCCGCCTCGGTGATGCCGCTTTTCATGTCGATTGCCGTGCGGAGCGCATTCAGCTTCTTCTCGTCGTTGATGACGTTGCCCGCCGGAAGCTCCACGTGGCCCAGATGGTGGTTTCCGTTGCGTAGCATCGAGCGGTAGAAGCGCTCAAGGTCGAGTGACAGGCCGATCTCCTCGGCTGCCAGCTTCGCGAGCGACTTGCCCTTGATGCCGTCCTTGGTTACGTGCGTGCAGATGTTGACCACCTCGTGGTTGAAGTAAGTCCCTGCTGGCACGTGGTCATCGCCCGGCGCTACGGTGTAGGTTGTGCGGTAGCCCTTCGGCGCGTTGCGGTCGTAGTTGTGCTGAACGGTCGCCGTTATGGGCCAGATGGCCTCGACGCGCCCACGGTTCCATTCGATGAACCAGTATGCGTTGCCGAACGTGTCACGACGCAGCACCGTCCACGCCATGAGCGCCGGGGCGGTCATCTCCTCGTTGGCCATGCCGTTGAGGAGCTTCGCAAGCGGATGGTTGGTCAGGCGCTCCGATCCGCTGCGCCTGTGGTTGACCACGCTGAACGGAAGAGACGCCATTGAGCGCGCCTTGGTCTGCTCGCACGCGGCGTAGTCGATTGACATGAGCGCGCCGTATCCAGCCGGTGTGGGAGCGAAACCCGGCGGAAGGTTGACGCGCACCACGTCTGAAAGCTCGGGTTCCTCCCCGCGCTTGTAGAACATGTCGTAGAAACGTCCCATGCTGCCCCTTTCTTCTGGCGGCATGGTACGGGCGGCGTGAGATTAGTAGATCTCTGGGGCGTCTTCGCTCCCTGAGACGAGCTTGTTGTATGCGAGCGCAGCTATAGCCAATGCGATAGCGCCGTCTATCTTGGATTTGCGCGAGTCCTTTCCGAAGCGTGTGCCGTATGGCTCGCGCTCCTCCTCGACGGTGTTTTCCAAGTGCTGGCGGAGCTTCCTCTGACCCTTGAGCTTGAGCCGCCTGTCCTTCACGAGGTTCATCACGATTGAGGTAGCCTGGCACATGGTGGCGTTGTTCTGAGCGAAGGAAACGGTCTCGATTCCGTACACATCGTTGAGCTGGCTGCTCATGACAATCATGCGGTTGGGGTCGATGCCTACGACCTCCGGGTAGTGCTCCTGGCACACGCCCGCAACAAGCTCCATGATCTGGTTGAGGGGGTAGTGCCCCGTATCCTCGTCCGGCGTGTCGAATATCCAGCTCTTCGTGTAGCCGACCATGGTTCCGCGCTTGTTCTTGCGTTCCTGATAGGCAACGATGGCGTAGGAGTCTCCGGCCGTAGCGCCGTCGATGCCGATGGTGAACGGGCTGTCGAAGTTGAGTGTGTTTGCCCCGCGCTCGCATCGGTCTAGCTGCGCCGTGGTGAAGCACGAATACGCGTCCTTGTCAGATGGGAAGCGGTTCGCGGTGTAGCGCTCGAACGACCTCTTAGAGGTTGCCATCCCGCGCTGATCTTGGATGCTCTCCCACGTGACCCACGAGGCGCACATGAGCGGTTCCCAGCTCTCGCGCTTGTCGATGTCCGCGCCGTCATCGAGTCCGAGCCAGTAGAGGTACATGCCGGGGTCGTTGTCGGCTTTCTGCAGGGTGTCCCAAAGGAAGCCATCGCGCGCGTCGCCTGCGGTGGTGATGCCGATTGAAAGCGGGTTCCAGAGAACCTTCTGGCCCTTAAGCCCGGCGTCCCACACCTTGCTGTCCTTGTAGACGTGCAGCTCGTCAAAGATGAGCACGTTGAAGTGCCACGACTCCAAGGCATCGGCCTTGTTGGGCAGCACCATGATCTTCGCGCCGGTTTCCCTATTGGTGATTACGTCCTTGCCGATGTCCCACTGGTCTTTCCAGATGTCGTTCAGCTTTATCATGGTGGCGATCTTCTCGAAGATGTTGCGCACCTGGTCTTTCGAACTTGCGACAACGCCGTACTGGCCGTTATGGATTACCTCCATGGTTGCGACGGTGAGCACGGTCGCTGCGGCAAGCTCGGTCTTTCCGTAGCCCGAAGGAAGCCCGATTATCACGCGGCGGAACCTGCGCTTGAACCGTCCGCCCTCCATGCTCCCGGTCGCGAAGATGGGCTTCCAGATGTTCTCGCGCTGGAACGGTTCGAGAAGGAACGGCTTGCCGTAGAAGCTGTCGTTTGAGACGTGGTGGCACATGGAGGAAAGGCACTTCTCGTAGTCGCGGGCCATTATCAGGCCCTCGCGCGAGTACGAGGTTTCAGTCCTCCGCATCCTCTATCACCACCTCTGCCTCCGGCAACTCGTATGCCGCGTCGATGCTCCTGAACATTGCCGCCGTGTCAGCCGCCGTCTTGGTCGCGGTTGCGTCCATGAGACCGATGCGCGAGCGCGCCAAGGGAGAAAGCCCAAGCATGTCCGATAGCGCGCGAATCTCTCTGCTCGCCTCTTTGAGGATCGTGAGCGCTGGGTTCTTGCGCACAAGCGGCACCTCGCGACCGTCGGCTGTCTTGAACGGCTTCACGCCTATCTTGTCGAAGATGGCTATCTTGCCGCCGTCGGAGTGGATGGCCTGCTCCGCCTGCTGAGCCACGGCATGCCAGTAGGTCAGTAGCCGAAGTGTCGGGATGTCCTGCTCGGTGAAGCTATTGACTGGCGGCGCGAGCCACGCCCATATCTCGCTCTGCACGGGGTCACTGGCTATGTCCTGAGGCATGAGCACTCCGGAGGAACCCTCGCTAACGGCGAGGCCGTAGGAATCCGAGAGACCCCGGCGTATGGCGTTGTGCTTCGGCTTCGCGCCCTTCACAGGCCCTCACCCCTCAAGGCATCCTCGATCTTCTTCGCGACCCTGCGCAGCTTCAGGCACAGGGGCGATGACGTGAGCATCGCGGCTCGCGAAAGGTCGCTCGCGGCGACGTGGGCGCGCTGCAAGACCTCGATCACCTCGTCATCGGTCATGGATGCGGACGGGGAGGGAGCCTGAAGCTCGCCCGTGTAGGCGTAGCCCCTGGCCGCGCGCGAGCGGCACGTGGCGGAGCAGTACCGCGCCGTGCTTCGCTGGGCCTTGAACTCCCGCCCGCATATCTCGCACCGCTTAATCAAGCTGCTTTACCTTCCTTCACAGCGGTCAAGCCCGTCATTCTTTCCCAGCGCTCAATGATTACATCGCAGTAATGTGGGTCGATCTCCATGCAGAAGCACCTGCGACCCATCTGCTCGGCTGCTATTACGGATGTCCCGGAGCCTCCAAACGGATCGAGAACCGTTTGCCCTTTTTTGCTCGAGTTTCTTATTAGGTAAGCAAACAGCCTGACAGGCTTCATGGTCGGATGGTCTTCATTCGCTGAGGGCTTGTCGAATCTAAGGACATCGGTTGCATTGCGCCCCTCGGACATACTCTTGACAAACTCAAGCAGCTCGCCCTTGGTCATCTTGTCCGGCTCTTTGCTTGAGTACTCGTAGACCGTCGATTCCGACCTGCTGTTTATGAAAAAGTGCTGCGCTCCCGGTTTCCACCCATAAAGGCAAAGCTCGTGCCTCCATTGGTAGTCCTGTCTGCCAAGGGAGAACGTGTTTTTGACCCATACGAGCACCTGCCTCCATGTAATGCCGGAATCGACCATTGCCGATGAAAAAGTCGGAAGGTGCATAGAGGCAAGCCAGATATACGCCGCCGCGCCGTCTCTCATGACGCTCGATGAAGCTTTGAAGGCACGAGTTAGGAAGTCTAGGAACTCGCTTTCGTCGTTGAATGAATCGTTGTCAATCTTCAGCTTCTTGTCGGTTCCGCCCGTAACGTCAACGTTATACGGAGGGTCGGTCAGCAACATGTCGGCGAACCCCCCCCGCATAGTTTTTCAACATCATCGATGCATGTTGAATCACCGCACATGACGCGATGGTTGCCAAGAATGAAAACATCGCCACGTTTTGCCCTGCACTCGAATACCTCCGGCACCGCGTCTTCCTCAACCGAGCTAAGGGCATCGTCTGCCATCTCGTCTGTAAATCCGAAGTCGTTCATGTCGAACTCGGATGAAAGCGTGTCAAGCTCATATGCGAGAAGGTCTTCGTTCCATCCGGTCATCATGGTGGTTTGGTTGTCAGTGAGCGTGTAGGCACGGCGCTGGGCGTCCGTAAGCTCGTCGCACGACACGCATGGCACCTTCTTCATGCCTATGTTTTTGGCTGCGGTCACGCGGGCGTGCCCTGCAACAACCTCTGGGCGACCGTCGGCGTTGCGCCACACGATGACTGGGTTCCTGAAGCCGAACTCCTTGATGGACGCCTCAACCGCGTCGATCTGCTCGCGCGTGTGCTTCTTGGCGTTGTTTTCGTAGGGAACCAGCTCGTCAATCGGGATTTCCTCGATTTTCAGCTCGGTTTCTCGCATGAAAAGCCTCCTTTCAAACGGGTGAAAGGAGGCTATCGCGGGTGTGAGATTTAGCGTTGCGTTTTCGGGCGCCTTAGCGTTGCGCTCCAATACAGCCCCCCGAACATCCAATTTCGTGGCGATAGCGAAATGGGAGTGGCGCGCGGGGTATGGGTTGCCCTTTCTGGTTTTGTGAGGGGTTAGGGGGTCTTGCGCCGGAGCCTTGCGTCCTTCAGCCCGTGGCAGCTCTTGCAGCGCAGCGCGAGGTTGGCGGGGTCGTTCGTTCCTCCCTTGCACAGGGGCACGATGTGGTCTACCTCTCCTCCCATGCCAGCCGTCCTCCATCGCTTGCCGTCGTGCCATGCGCACTGCCTACCGCAGTCGGTGCACCTGCCATTCGTCCTTGCGATGGCCTGCTGCCTGGCGGACTGGTACTCGGCGCTCGCGTAGTTGCTGCGCCACGGCTCGCGCTTGGCCCTGGTCTTGTCGCCTTTGGTCGGCTTGCGCTTCGGTCGCGGCCTGCATTGGCAGCGCTGGCCCGCCGGTACGATGCTCCCGCAGTGCGGGCAGTACGTCTTCATGCGGCTCACCTTGCGGCCTCCTTGAGCAGCTTCTTGGTCTCGTGGATCGTAAGCTCAAGCGCCCGCGCTATCTCGCCGACGGTGCAGCCTATGCGCCGCATCCTCTGCGCGTGCTTTGCGAGCTGCTTCCTCGTGCGCACCTCGTTATCCATGGCGCTCACCCGGCTGGCTGTTCTTGCTCGTGAGGTGCCACGCGTGGCAGTAGGGGCAGCGGTACCAGTCCTGCCCGTACCGTGCCCCTACCCGCATGGCCGCAAGCTCGCTGTAGAACGCCGCCTTCTGCGTGCACATGCGGCGCTTGCGCTTGGTGCGCCTTCTTCTGTGATGCCTGCTGTGTCCCATGCCCGCCGCCTCCGTTCGATACGGCGAGCCTACAACGCACGCGAGATTCACCCGTCGTATGGCCGCTTGACCTCGCGCCCTCGGTTGTCGATGTACCAGACCCAGACCGGTGCTCCGGTGTACGGGCTGCGGCAGTTGTAGTGCCACTCCTTAACCTCAAGCGCTTCGCGAAGCGGTACCCAGCGTGCGGCCCAGCATCTGTCCCACAGCGTGTGGTAGTCGATTGACGGATCGAACATGCCCACGAGCGAGGGTGGGCATGCTTTGAGCCTTGGCACCTCGTGGCCGTCCGAGCCGTAGAAGTACCCGAGGCACCTCGCCCTGTCCCATCCCTCGCTTGCCCCGAACTTGGCGAACAGCTCGGCGGCGAGCGGCCTTACCCGATCCTCGTCGCACTTGCACACTTCAAGGAGGTGCTCGATGCACCGCTCGAACGGCATCTTGGGCTTCGGCTTCTCCTCAGGGAACAAGTCTAGCGCGAGCTGCCCTGGTGCCTGAATCATTGCTCGACGCCCATCGCATACTCCGCGTCGAGGCTCTCAAGCTTGCGGCGCATCCACTTGCGCGAGTTCTCCGCGTCGCCGAAGCAGCCCGCGTCCTCGTGGTCGCATATCTCCTCCGTGTAGCGGTCTATGATCTCGCGGCGCTTGGTATCGTACTCGTCACGCCTCATCCTTTGCCTCCTCTCCGCACGCCTCGCGGATGCGTCGGGCATTGAAGGTGAACCACGCCTTCGCCGTGTACCCTGATCTCACATTCTCCATCTCGTCCGCCAACTCCAGCAGCGCGTCGCGGTCGCACGTCGGCTCTGCGCGCTTGTTCCAGGCAATCCGAGCGCCGACTTCGTTCTCGTGGTAGAGCCGGGTCTTCGCTGCGCACTGCTTGTTCGTGCATCGCGCGAAGTAGCTCCCGCTGCTGTTTCGCACAAGCTCTGCCTCGGCCCCGCAGAAGGGGCACCGCTTCAGCTCGGTCATCGCTCATCACCAGTCCCTCTCTGGCTTGACGAAGCTAACATCGATGTTGCATCTCCAGTCCTTCATCGTCTCGTTGACGAGCGCGCCTACGAACTTTTCTGCGAGGTCATTGGTGAAAAGCTGGTCACCAAGCTCCTTTGCGATGGCGTCCCTGATCTGCGGTCGGTACTTCTCCATCATCTCGGACACATAGGTCGCGGCCTCATTCTTCACGACCTTGCGCACGTAGTACTCGATGATGGGCGTGCCCCTGTCGTACGTGTAATTCCCCTTGCCTATAACGTTCCCTTCCTTGTCGACCCTGCTGTTCAGCACCTCGTGCACGATCTCGGACGCCACTGCGTCCTTTCCGCCCAGCGCCTCGGCTATACCGGCGCACACAGTCTGGCGCACAACCTCCTCCAGATATTCGGGGTCGATGCCAAGGTCGATTCCGATGATGGGTTTCTCGTTCTTAGCCATCCTGGCTCTCCTCTCAAATTAGACTTCAATCAGCCGACGATGATGCCCCTTACGAGCATCACGATTTGGTAGCCAGCGAAGATGGTCGCCGCGTCAAGCGCCAAGCACGCCAGCACGATCAGCGAGCACCCTCCACAGCCCAACGCCCTACGCTCCTCCGTTGGCTCGCCTCGGCGATCGTCATTGGCGATGCTCATTCGGACACCTCCCTCATTTCAGCTCCCCGTCGATGATCGTTGGCAGAACCTCGCCCGCCATGTCCATGCACGCCTCACACTTGGCAAAGTCCGGCTCCGGGCCGCTGATGGCCTCTAATGCGTCGGTCAGATGCTTACGCGCCGCGATAATGCGGATGCGCGCCTGTTCAACCTTGCTGTCTTTCATCTGGTCTCCTCTCACGCCATAACCGCAAGCGCGCACAGAAACAGCAGCCCGATGGCTAGAAGCTGTAGCGTCTTGAGCGCTGCGTAGATGATGGCAACGGGTATGCTCACCGCCGCAGCGATGGCTATTGTCACTAGCGCCTTCCTCACTCGTCCCCCTCGCTTTTTGCTGCCTCCGCGTCGAGCTTGTCTGCGTACTCAAGGAGCCGCTTCTTGAGCAGATCGAGACCGAAGCGCTCAAGCTCCTCCGCGCGATACGCCGGGAAGTAATTCCCGGTGCGCGGCTTCTCTTCGTCCTTGCAGACGCGAGCCTCGGCGAGGTTGCGCCCTTTGTCCCACAAGTCCATGACGAACGTCTGCGTCCCGGTGCGCAGCTGGCACGGCCAGATGCGGGTATCCACGCTCATGGCCTCATCGCGGCTCCACCCGACGCGGATTCCCGCGACCTCGCGCAGACCATCGTCGGTCGCCGCCTTCTCACGTATCTCCTCAGCGGTAAGCCCGAGGCCGTTTTCGCTGCGGCCGAAGTCGTACGAGTCCTTCACCGTGAGGTACGCGGTCTCGAACGGCTCGTTGAGCTTGTAGATCTGCACCTGCCTCGGCTCAACCTCGCCATCTGGGCTTTCGCCCTTCCTGGCATCGGACTCCGCAGCCTCGCGCTCAAGCTCGGCGATGCGGTCGCGAAGCTCCTCGTTCTCCTTCTGGGCAGCCTCAAGCTCGGCCAGCACGTACTGTTCGCAGTTCTTGATTTCCATGTCAGGCCCTTTCCCTGATGGTGATGATCCTTCCGGTTTCCCGGTCTTCTATCTCCCAGCGCCCGTAGTCGTAGAGGCCGGGGTGATGCGGCGGGAACAGCCCCAGGAAAAGCCCGTCCCACCACTGCTGCTCGAACTGGATGTTGTCCCATACCCAGCGCGGTACGTACCTGCACCCGCCGTGGAACCCGTTGTGGCATCCGGTGGTGCCGGAGCCGCACAGCGCGAAGAGCGGGCTTCTCAGGCTCCACGTGCCGTTTGCGGTAACGAGGTTGAAGCGCTCGCCGCGCCCCCTCGGGATGACGTGGTGGCAGCTCATGGCGGGCCTACCGCAGATGCAGCACCATCCCTGCGTGCGCTCGTAGTCCCTCGCGCCCCTGCCCGTGTAGCGCGCCCCGACGTGGGGCTTGCCGTAAAGCTCGGCCCTCTCCAAAGAGTGCCCCTGAAGCTGTCCCATCGAGATCATTGGAGCCTCCTGTCAGGCCCCGTTACCTCGATGCGCTCGCACGCACCGCCGAGCCTCGATGCGATGCGCGCGCCGGACATGCCTCCCCACAGCTCTCGCAGCTGGCCCAGGCTGTAGTTGCTCGTGACGATGGTCGGAAGCCCCTCGGCGGTTCGGGCATCGATAAGCCCCGTGAGCGTCTCGATGGCCCAGTCTGTCGGCCTCTCGGCCCCAAGGTCGTCCAGGGCGAGCAGCGGAACGGTCTCGGCCCTGCGCAGGGCTTCGCGGTCTCCGCCGTTGAAGCCGTCGCGGATGCTGTCAAGCAGGTGCTTTGCGCTCACGAGCTTTGCAGGAGGTTTTGTGCCGCGTGAGCTTTCGACCGCGACGCGAACCGCATGAGCCGCCGCATAGGTCTTTCCGCGCCCTGGCTCGCCCCAGAGGTACGCGCCGCGACCATGCTGCACGATCCCGCACACGCGCTCGCCGATGTCGCTCTGCGCGTGCATGTAGCCGCCGCGAAGCCCGGCCTTGCGAAGCCTGCTCTCGCGTGCTTTCAGCATCATCTGGCGGTACTCCTCGGTCTGCTCGTACGGGAGAGGCTTTGCCGGGGTGATTCCCTCCGGCATCTTGAGGCCCTTGAGGGCTTCAGAGATTCGAGTACTCGTCATGAGCCGCCTCCTTCCGCTCGCCTCGGCGCTTATGCCAAGTGGTGCACGCCGCCTTCCACGACTTCATGGGGCTGCCGCCGACCTTCCACCCCTTGCTCTCGTAGAAGGCCACAAAGGTCTCGGGGTCGAACGCGTAGCCCTTCTCGGCGCAGTACTCGCGCACCTCTTCAACGGAGGGAGGAGCGAAGCGCCTTCCCTTTGGTTTGGTTTGGCTTGTATTGGATTGGCTTGGCTTGGTTTGGCTTTCGGTTTCGCTCGGCTCCTCGAAAACCTCCGGTTTCTCGTTTTCCAAAACCTCTGGTTCTTCGGTTTCGGAAACCTCCGGTTCGCGCTGTTCGCAAACTTGCGGTTTGGACTTAGGCCTACCGCCTTTCGCGCCCCGCTTTCGCGATTGCTTGGAGTTGTCTATATCCTCCTTGAGCGCGATGAAGATGGGCTTGAGGCCGTAGGGAAGCTCAACCTCCTCGCCGAACATGCCGTACATGTTTATGGCGTAGATAAGCTCCTTGCGGTCTTCGACGTCGAGCGCGGCGCATACGTCGCCGAACTTCTCGAACACGGTGAACGCCTCAGCCATTTCTCCTCACCTCGCTCCTCCTGATCTCGCCCCTCAAGCTCTCAAACACGGCATTGAGCGGGTAGTCGAATTCCGGCTCAACTCCGTGGGTTCCGTACTGGGCCAAGGCCCAGAGGAGAGCGCCGCGCTGCTCCTCCGGAACCTTGGCCGCCGTAGCGGTGAGCCTTGGAGACCATGTGAACTTGGTCTCCGCCATCGCTACCGCTCCCAGCTGTAAGCGCCTTCGAGCGCGTTGACGGAGACGGTTGCACCCGTGCCGATAAGCGCCTCGATCACGTCGAAGCGAAGCGCGTCAACCTCCGGGTGCTCAACGAGGTAGCACATGGCGATGTGCTGCAAGCGCCTGGCGTTGAACTCAGGAGGCTTGGCCTCGCCGCGCTGGCGCTTGGCCGTCACGATGACCAGAACGGTCACGTCATCGCTCTTGGTCACGATGTCGGCAGCGCCCTCGTCGCAGACGAACTTGCAAGCGCCCTCGGTCTTCAGCCCCTTTGAGTTCAGGTACGCGACCGCCGCGAGGTGCGCGATTGAATAGGTGTTGCTCATTGCTTCCTCCTAGAAGGGAATGTCATCGTCGTAAACGTCTGATTGCTGCTCGTTCTCGGCTGCGGTCTGTTCGGATCGCTTGCCGCCCTGGAAGTCGATGTCCTCGCCGACAACCTCAAGCTTGCTGCGCTTCTGTCCGTCCTTGGTCTCCCACGTGTTCTGGCTCAAGCGCCCTGCAATGGTCACGTGCGAGCCTTTGGCGAGGTACTTGGCGATGCTCTCGGCTCGGTTGCCGAAGAAGATGACGTCAACCCAGTTGGCCTTGTCCTTCCATTCGCCGTTGACCTTCTGGCGCGTGTTCACGCACACTGCGAGGCAGCAGACCTGCGTGCCGGATGCCGTTGCGCGAAGCTCAGGGTCGCGCCCCAGGTTTCCGCTAATCGTCACTCGGTTGATGCTCATTCGAAGCCTCCTTGCCGTGGTCTGAGTCCTTGGCGATCTGCGCGAGGTACTTGCCCCACTCGGTTACCTGCTCAAGCGCGAGGTCGCTCGGCTGCACGTCTCCGAATCTGGCCTGATACCAGCCGTCCAGGCCGCTTTCCTTCACTCCCTGGGCCATGCACTGAGCCTTGAGCTGAAGGCAGCGCGTGAGCCACTTCTTCTTGTCGGGCTGAGCTGGCTGCCTCTTCCCGGTCGTATTGCCAAGCGGATGGTTGCGGGGGTTCGCCGGGGGCGCGCTTCCGCCAGCACCGGTGTCTCCGTCAGTGTCGTCATCGCCCGCGAGGCCGAAGGCCTTGAGCAGCGAGTAGCGGCGGGCGTAGGTCTCGCGCTTCCCGAACTCCTGCGGGTCGGTGTCGTACTGGTACGGCGTCACGTCGAGCACCTGCATGGCATCTCCGTACATGACAGCTGTCTGAAGCATCATGCCGTTCTCAACGACCTCAGAGCGCTGCGAGAGGAACACGCCGTTATCGTTGAGCGCCGGGCGCACGACGTCCAACACGGCGTCAAGCGTGGTGTAGTTGTAGGTGTACTCGCCGCCCGTGCGCGTCTTGACCTTCGCGGTCTTGTCCTTCTTGGGGTTCTGCATCTGCTTCTGCGCGGCGCACAGGGCCTCCGCGAGCGTTTTCGCCTCTGCCATCACTGCACCTCCGTGAGCTTCTTGTAGTGGTCGCAGAACTGGCATGCGGAGCAGTAGTCCATGCACCGCGAGTCCGTTCCAGGCCGGTGCTCGACCTCGTAAGGCTTGCCCTCCTTCTCGGAGCGGGCCTGGGCGTCTGCGATGGCCTCGGCCTCGCTGTCATGGAGCTTCGCGGCGCGCTTGTTGCCCTTCTTCTTGACGGCCCACTTGTCGTCCTTGCCCCAGCACTCCTCCTTGGTGCACATGGGCAGCTGGTCATCGGGCAGCTGCTCTGCGGCCGCGATCTCCACGAAGCGAGCCTTGAGCCATTCCCCGCACTCGGCTATCTGCTCGTCGCTGAAGTCCCAGCCGATGCGGTAGACGGGATGCGCCGGGTGCTCGCCGATTTTGGCCTTGGTCTTGCTGTGGTCTTTGAGCAGCGCAACAATCTCGCCGCGCTTGGCCTCGAATCCGATCTGACGCAGCATCCAGCAGTAGATTAGCGTCTGCTTGCGCCAGTCATCGAACTGCGTCGGGTCTTTCTCGCCGAAGTTGACCTTCCACACGCTGGCAGTCTTGTAGTCGGTGACGGTTCCGGTCGCATCGTCGTAGAGGTCGAAGATGCCGCTCAGCTGGTAACCGTTCGGCATGTCCACGACCAGCTTGTTCTCCTTCAGCTGGGTCTCGGTCTCCTGCGCGGCCTCTAGGATTCCGTGGACGGCGGTGCCGAAGATGGCCCAAACCATGTCGCTCACGTCCTCGGTTATCTCGTCGGCGTGGCGGCGCTCAAGGATGCACTGGCGCACGCCCTTGAGAAGCGCCGTGGCGCTGTAGCGCTTGGGAGTGTAGCGGTGGTCGCTCTCTGCTGCGGACACGAAGGGCTGCGGGAGGTTCAGGGAGTTGGTAAGGTTCACCGTTAGCACCTCCCGCCGAACATCACGTTGAGCAGGATGTCGATTTCGTTCTTCCGCTCGCTGATCCTCTGCATATCACTGCGCGCGTTGGCCAGAGCCTTCTCGGAGACATCCTCGGGGAAGGCCTCGATGATGGCCTCGCACACTGCGATGACGTTGTAGACGGACTGGCACATGCTGACATGGGAGCAGCGCCCCTCGTCGGCTTCATGGGTGAGAATGAACACGATGTTGCTCTCGGCGACACCTGCAGCCTTGTGCAGGTCGTCGTGGAGGTCGTGCAGGTCGCTGCCGCTGACGATGTTGGTCTCGAAGTACTTCATGGCTAGTTGCTCCCTTCGGTGAGCATGTACGCTTCGTCCTCGATTGGCTCGTAGATTTCGCCGGTTTCGGCGTCCACGTTGGCGGGGCGTTCGATAGGCTCCTCGTCAAGCGGCAGCGGCTCTGCCTCGTACTCGGCGTCGAAGTCAAGCTCCTGCTGCTCGCTCTCGATGGTCAGGATCACGGTGCGCCCCGCCTGCTTGATGACGTCGAAAGCTCCTGCGGCATCCGTCAGCACCTCTAGCTGAAGCACTGCGACGCCGCCCTTGACGGTCGCCTGCTTAAAATGGGCCTTGATGGTGGTGTTCATCGGGCCTCCTTCTCGTATCTCTCGCTGTAGTACTCGACGCGCACCCTTATCAGGCACTCGTCGCTGTATGGGGTTCTCGGGTCGAAGGTCACGCCGAGCTGCGTGATCTGGCAGTCATCGCGGTACGCGAGGCCGTTGAGGCTGTCGCAGATGACCTTTGCCAGATTGTCCGCGTCCGGTTTCATGAGGTCGGGACGCCCTTCCCAGTACTTGGGGTTGCTCTTCGCCAAGGGGCGCTGAACTTCGATAAACACGCGCACCTCGGTCGCGAAGTCCTTCCAGCGGTTTCCGACCGCTGCCTCCCACTGGCGCTTGATGGACTTCTCAGCCCTCTGCGTCTTGACGGGCGTGTAGGTTCTGAAGCTGCGCGTGTCGAACTTCGGGCGCTGCTTGGTTGGAACCTCCGGGAAGCACATGACGCACTCGGCTATACCGACGCGCTTCGTCTTCCAGCTCATTTGAGCACCGCCGTCGTGTACTGGTCGGCATCGCTCCTCGCGACCCTCATGCGGATGGACGGATCTTGCTCCATGGCGATGCGCGCGAGGTACGGCGCGAGGTGGTTGGGCAACTCGATGCCGAAACGGATGCGCATGCCGTAAAGGGCGCGGTTCGGGCTTGCCTTGCCGTCGTGCGTGCGCGAGCACTCGCGCTTGGCGTCGGCCTTGTACCAGCCGAACTCCTCGGGATGGGTCTTCACCCAAGCCCTCGCGTCGGCCATGCGCTGCTCGCCCTTGGGGTCGAGGCCGGGGAGGGCCATCTGGTTGTCAGGGGCTTCCATCTTCCTCATGAAACCATCCCCTGGGCCGTTGCAACCGCCGCGTCCATCGTTGGGATGACCCAGAGCCACAGGATCAACCCAAACACGAGCGAGGCTATTCCGATGCCGAGAACCAGCCCCGCCTTGAATGCGCGCGTCTGGTTTTCCCGCTCGATTTCAGCGGGTATGCGCATCTGGCGTGTTACGCTGTGCGTGGCCTGACGGCCGTTCCGGGTGCTCATGCTGTGGTAGGCGGGGGTGCCCGGATATTTCTTTTGGTTGGTCACGTTCTCTCCTTTCTGGCGTTTCCGCAGTTCAAACTTGGTGTCATAAAGGTGTCACGACTTTTTGAGCTTTTTTCTGGCCCTGTGCTTGGCGCTGTAAAGCCTCTGTCGCTCCCGATTGATCCTCTCCTCCCTCCTCACCTCCTCCTGTAGCTCGCGCACCTCTTCGGCTATGCGCTCGTTGCGAAGCTCGCGGGTGCACATCACGCACCAGCCCGTCTTTGGAGAAAGCGGGGTGTGGACGCGCATTCCGCACTTCGGGCACTGCCACGCCCTGCGGAGTGAGAGTCCGTAGCGCTTGGCCTGTGCCTTGACGGATTGGACGGAACGCCCCAGCGCACTCGCCACGGCCTCCGCGCCGTCATCGGCATGGTCTTCGAGGTACTTGATTTCTCTGGTAGTCCACTTCACCTGACCGGCTCACCTTCTTCGAGCCACTTCAGGTAGAGCGCAATGAGGATGTCGCGCATGTGCTCAATGCGTTCGCTACTTCCCATGGCCAGCTCCTAGCAAGATGTCTGAACGACAGCGAGCTGATAGAACTCGTCAAGGGACATGCCGAGGGCGCGCGACAAGTTGAAAGCCTCAGAAAGGCTGAACTCGTTCGAGCCGCGCATTTTGTTGAACAACGAAGAACGGCTCATGCCGAGTTTGTCGGCGAAAGCGCCCATCGTCATTTGGTTGGCCTCGACATACTGGCCCACCTTCTCTTGCAGGGTCATGCTTCTCCTTTCTCTCGCGTACAAAACTCTGTACGCCCTTTAGTATTATACAAAGTTTTGCACCGTGCAATACTTTGTACGTGTAAATAATTGGACTCTAAGAGAGGCGTGAGATGGAGTACCGGGACGTGCTAGCGCACTACCTTGAACAGAAGGGGATGACGCCCGCAGAGCTTGCGCACGCCATCGGCTCGCCGCGATCAACAATCAACGCGCTTCTGAAGGGAAGGGCAAAGGAGCCTACGCTGGGAAAAGCGAAGGCCATAGCAGACGCACTTGGCGTTTCACTTGAAGAGATGGCTCAGATGACGTACGAAGACACCGAAAAACAGATAAGGGGGAATTCGAGATGAGAATTAGAGCAATGTTTTGCACAATTGCCCTCTCTGCAATTGTCGCCCTTTCGGCATGCTCGTCGCAGCCATCAATACCGGAGGACACATCTCAGGAAATGTACGAGATAGGGTGCGAGGCTTTGGAGCAGATAGACGCGGCGCTCGATGCGAACGACCTGTTCTCGGACGATCTGCAAACGCAGCTACAGACGCTGAGCGTTAAGGCCCGCGACGTCGAGAACCAGCAGGAAAACGATGCTGAGATTCTTGAGGGCATCCAGGGAACCGCTATTTCCATTTCCATGGAGAACGGAGACGATGCCATGGAGTACATCGACCAGCTGCGTGAGGCGCTTGGCGAAACAGAATAAAAGAAGCCCCGGTGCGTCCGCCAAGACACATCACCGGGGCTGCAAACAAAGGCCTCGAAAGGAGGCATGAACATTATGTCACAGAAGACCGCCGTTCTCTACGCGCGGTTCTCGTGCTCTAAGCAGCGCGAGGCTTCGATAGAAGACCAGCTTAGGGTATGCCGCGCCTGGTGCGCCCAGAACGGCTACGCCATCGTCGCCGAGTACTGCGATTACGCAATTTCAGGAAGAACCGATGACCGCCCGCAGTTCCAGAGGATGATTGCCAACGCCGGTGAGTCGGACATCGTTCTCGTGTACATGATGGACAGGTTCAGCCGCGATCCGTTCGACGCTCCCATATACAAGCGCGAGCTTCAGAGGAAGGGCGTCAAGCTGGTCTCGGCCCTTGAGGCGATACCGGACTCGCCGGAGGGCATCATCTACGAGAAGCTTCTTGAGGGGCTTGCGGCATGCGAGTCGCGCAAGACTTCGATACGCTCGCGCCGTGGGATGGAGGGCAACGCCCTTAAGTGCAAGACCAACGGCGTTCGGTGCTTCGGATACAGAACCGGCGATGACGGGCGCTACGAAATAGACCCGGAGGAAGCTGAAATAGTCCGCGAGGTTTTCTGCCGCCGCATCCTCGGCGAATCGGTCAACTCGATCGCAACGGACTTGCGGCAAAGGGGCGTTGTCTCAAGGGCCTGCAACCCCATAAAGGACACGTTCGTGAACAACATGCTTCACAACGACAAGTACCGTGGCATCTACTCGTGGGGCGGAATAACCAAGAAAGACGGCATGCCGAGGATAATCAGCGAGGAGGTATTCATGAAGGCGCAGAAGGTGAAGGGTAAGAAGCAGCGGCGCAACGAAGAGTGGGGAGAGTTCGCCCTTTCCGGGCGCGTCATATGCTCGGCGTGCGGTCGCAACATGCGAGGGGTGTCCGGTCGCGGCTCCTCGAAGCGCAAATACGAATACTACTCATGCGGAAGCTGCAAGGAGGTCAAGCCCGCCCGCCGCGACTGGTTGGAGGAGCAGATCGTTGAGGCGCTGCGCGAGCTTCTTTCCAAGCCCGAGGAGGCGCGTAGAATCGCCGAGATGTGCGTTGAAGCCGGAGAGCCAAAGGAGATAGCCGAAGGGAGAAAGCGCGCCGCAGATTCGCATAGAGCCGCCCAGACGGGCCTTTCAAACATCCTCAAGGCGGTGGAGCAGGGAATCGTGGTTCCTGGCACCAAGGAAAGGGCCGAGGAGCTTGAGGATCAGAAGGAGCGGGCGGAGCGCGAGCTTGCCATGTACAACCGCAAGCGGATAGACCCGGAGAACTTCGCGCGCTTCCTACAGTTCGGGGCGACGCTCACCGATGAGCTGCTTCTTGACGCCTTCGTGTACCAGGTGATGGTGTCGAACGAGGCCGTTGTCGTGACCATGAACTTCGACGCAGAAAACAACGAACCCGCAAGACTTGAGGTCTCGCGGGTTCGTACTTCTTGCAAATGGTGCCCCGTTTGCAAAAATACTCGAACGATGATGACGGTCGTGAACGGGGCCGTTTACCTCATGCTTCAGCGCGCGGCCTAGCGCACCCTGAGCTTCTGACCGGCGTTGATCTTGTTAGGATCACTGATTCCGTTCATCTGGGCAAGCTTGGTGTAGGTAGTGCCGTATTTCTGGGCGATGCCGGAAAGCGTGTCTCCGGGCTTAACTGTGTAGTACACGGCAGAAGATGCACCGAGCTTCTTGTTGACCTCGGTCTGAACGGCGTCTGCATCGTAGCCAGCAGCGTTGAGCTTGCTGATGCGATCCTGACCGTTGCCCCACTTCCCGGCGATAACCTCGTCGGCGAGTTCGGAGACGGACTTCCTTGAACCAAGCTTCTCGTTGACCCTCGCCTGAACGGCCTCCGCGTCGTAGCCCGCCGCCGTGAGACGGTTCCTACGGTCATCGTCGTTGCCCCATGCGCCATTGATGACCTCATCAGCAAGCTGGTCGATGGTCTTTGCCCCCTCGCTCGGCGCGGATACGGAACCTGAACCTGCGGAGCCGACCGCGTACTTGTCCCATGCGGCCTCATCGCCGTAGAACACGTCCATGTCGAGGTTGCCGGAATAACCCGAGAGGCGGCCCGAGCTTGTGAACTGCCAGGCGCACACGGAGCCAACGTTGTAGCTCGACGGGAGCGAGTTGTTCAGGCCGTAGCTGATGTCCGTGATTCCGTTCTTGGGATAGCCCGCGACCCAGCGCCCGCAGTTGGCCTCGACCACGCCCTGGCGGAACCGCCATGGGTTGGCGTAAATCCACGGCCACACACCGGTAAGCTCGTGATAACGGCGCACGAAGGCGTTCACCCAATCGACGCTCTGGTCATCTTCCCAGTCGAGGACGGGGATGCCCAGCTTCTCGTAACCCTTCGTGTTACTGCGGAAGAACTCCGCCTCCTTTTCCGCGTCGTTGTTGCGCGCGAAGTGGTAGAAGCCCACCTTCTTACCGAGCTGGCGCGCCTTCTGGAAGAACCCGTCGCACGTGCTATCCACGAAGCTGAGTCCCTCCGTGGCCTTGACGATCACGAAGTCGATGCTCCCCGCGATTGCCCCGAGGTCGATGCCCCTCTGCCAGCTGGAGATGTCGATTCCGTTCATAGACATTTCTAACCCCTTCCGATTGAGATGAAGTAGTCCCATGCGACGGCGTTGAACTCGTCGTATGTGAGCGCTACGGGATACGCCTCGCATGGGTCGTGTATGGTAATGTGGCCGTAGAGGTTTTCGATGATGAGCACGACGTGGCCTCCGTACTCGCGACCGTTCTCGTGGAGTGCACCGGACATGGTTCCGAACACAAGGCGCCCGGAGGACGATTCATCCAGGGCGCGGGCGCGGTCTTCGTAGAGCACCGTGTAGTCGAGCGTCGGGTCTTGCTCGGCCATCCACGAGCAGAAGCCGGGCATGTAGTTCTGCCCTGATTGCACGCACGAATTGCCGACAGCGTTGAGCATCTGCACGGGCGTCCACGTCTCGCCGCTCAAGTACTCCCAGGCCATCGCAGCGCACGTCAGGCCGCATCCCGAAGTCGCCAAATCCTCGCCCGCATAGGGAAGCCCGCCCCACCGCTCGTCGGTCTGAAGGTAGAGAGGGACTTGCGGCTCGGCGGGCGTGTCGTAGACAACGGGAATCGGCTCCGGCTCCTCCTCGACGGGCTGCGGCTGCGTCGCAACCACGAGAGCGCCGAAGAGGAACAGAGCCACGATAAGGAGGGCTACTGCTGCTTTGAGAGCGGGCTTGTGCCCTCCTCCACCTCCGGGACGCCTGCGACGCTCGTGCAGATCGACACGACCATCATGGTCGCAGTGCAGCCGAGAATCTGCGGCCAGTCCAGCGTCACGATGCTCACCATATCCGCGCCGATGAGCGTGATGAGCGCCTGAGCGCCGGTCTTGAGAGCGCGCACCGCTGCTGCGACGCACCACTTCTTGATTCCGTCTTCGGTCATTGCTCTGCCCCTTTCTAACCTTCATCGCCCGCTCCTTTGCGTCGGACGACGATTGCGTGAACCTCGTCTATCTGCTTGGCCATGTGGGATGTCGTCTGGTCGATGCGCTGGGCCGTGGCCTCGGTGTGCTCCAAGCGCCCGCCCATCTCGTGGCTGCGCTCCTTCGAGTCGCCGACCTGCGTAGACAGGACTTCGAGGATGCGGGTCTGGGTCTGCTGCCCGGTTGAAAGCGCCTCTATGACGCGCGTCTGCTCGTTTTGAGCGGCCACCTGCTGCTGCGTAGTCTTGATGCGCTCGCGCTCGCGTGAGTCCAGGGCTTTGTCGGCTGTTTCCTGCACCTCGATGCGGTAGCGCTCGATCTCAAGCTTCTTCTCCTCGATGGCGCGCTCGTTCTCAAGCTGCTTCTCCTTTAGGGCGCGGCGCTGCGGCATGCCCCACTTGACCACCACGAAGCAAACCGCCGCAACGGTGAAGGCGAGCAGTGCAGCAAGCGGCTCGGCTATGGCCGCTGCCTCGAACCCTCCCGCGAGGGCATCCCCGCTCATGCCTCCTCCGTGATGTCTTCCCACACGGTTTCGGTACCAACGGCTCCCGGCTCCCACACGTTGTGGTCAACGAGCGAGCGGTACGTACGCCCGTCCTTGGTCACGATCTGACCCTTTGAGAACCCGCTAGATCCGGCAGGAAGCGGAGACCACTCGATAATCTGTCCCTCCTCCTCAACGAGCACCTTCTGGTAGAGGCTCGGAGAGTTCTGCGGAGTCCAGTCAGACTGCGACGTGTGGTCTTGAAGCACCGTGTACAGAGTCCCGTCATCGTCCGTGAAGCGCTCGCCCGTGACGTACTTGTGTCCGTTGGGGTCGAATTTCGGGTAGATTCCCGATGCGATGATCGCGGCGTCTTCTGAAAACGACGGCGCTTGCGTCTTGAAAATCTTGAGCATGGCGCGAAGGCCCTGCTCCTCCTCTTCGGTGAAAGCCATGGCGCACTCCTTTCTTAGGGTGCGCACATCGTATTTGCGGCGTGAGATTAAGCCGCCGCCTTGAGCCTACTCAGGGTCAGGATTTCCGCTCCGGGGGGGGGGTATTCATTGCCGAACAGCTCTTTGAAAAGAGCGTCCATGCTGAGAACTGTGTCGTGTGCGTCGAGGCGCAGCATGCCGCCGCGCCAGCTTTGGTACGACTGGTTGATCTGCTGCCTGGTGATCTCGCCACGGTCGAGCATGCGCCGGAATGCCTTGAGCTTGCGCCTCTGTCGAGTGATGGCCTCTCGGCTCGGCCTAACGACCACCTTCCCCGTTGGGCCGTAGTAGAAGCGCTTCTTGAGGAAGCGGAACCCGCGCGACAGCTTGACGATTCGGGTCTTCTTCTTGTTGATGGTGATGCCGAGGTCATCACAAAGTATCTCGATGCACGCGAGCACGAGCTTGAGCTTGTCCTTGCTCATGTCGATGTAGTAGGAATCGTCCATGTAGCGGCCCGTTGCCTCAAGCTCCGCCATCTCCTCGGCCCAATGGTCTATGGGGTTTGGCAATGCGACGGCAAGTATCTGGTTCGGCTCGCTTCCGAGGCCGAGGCCCACGTCGCCGCACGCGTCGATGAGGCTTTCGGTCAGCGCGACAAGGCGCTCGTCATCGAGCGCCCGCCTGACGAGCCTCTTGGCCGCGTCGTGGTCGATGCGCGCGAAGTAGTCGGAGAAGTCCACGAGGAGGACGTACCCATCAGTGCCGTGCCTGCGGTAGTGCCGCGCGAGCTGGCTCTTGAGCCGCGCTATCGCGTAGTCGACGCCGCGACCCTTCATGTTGGCGGAGTTCCCGGCGGTGAGCGTCGGCATGATCGCCGGGACTAGAGCGTTTGTCGAGAGTGACTTGTGGATCACGCGCTCGCTGAAATGCACGGATGATATATGCCTGAGCTTTCCGCGCTCTATCAGGTCGAACTCATGGAAGCCGCGCCGTATGTCCTCACCGTTGAGCAGGTCTTGGCGGGCCTTGTGGACGTTGCCCAGGGCGTGGAGGCAATAGCCCTGAACGGACGCCTTCCACGCGACGCCGCTCTTGGCCTTCATGGCGGCGGCGTACAGCGCATCCATTTCAGCGACACGCTCAAGGGTAAGCCCCTCTAATCTTTTGGCCCGGTTCTCGGCGCGTTTCTCCTCGCGCCGCGACCTTCTTGCGGCGCGCCTATCGTCTGAGTTCATGGAAGGCACCCCGCACGGCTAGCAATGGCGCTCGAACAGCCGCTTTGCGGGGAGGCCATGAAACCGGGCTGAGCGCCGGAGCGCCCGGCCATGCAAGAAGCGTCCGGCTCCCCGCGCGGGGTGCATATTTACGGCGCTGAGGCCGACGGTCGCGCCTTCCTTCCTCTTCTCGCCCTGCTTTCGGCTCTCGCTTACTCGGTCTGGCATTGAAAGGGAATCCGGGGCGGGGCCGCACCCACGTGTTGCGAGGCGAGTTGTTGTTGGCGTTGCCGTTGTTGTTGCAATAGCAGACGTTGGACGCCGAACCACCCATGACGGAGCGAAGCCACCAATTGACGCGAATAACAAGGCGCAACCGCTACGCATTATAGCCGCCCGGCTGGTCGAGCACCACGGCCTCAAGGCGCTCGGCCTCGGCTCTCGCGGCTGCAAGCATGTCCTCGGCGGTCTCCTTCCCGATGATGCGCGTGTACTTGCGCTTCTTGGAGATTTTCGCGGACTCGTCTCGGATCATCCCGGATATGCGCTCAAGCCTCCCAGGAGTCGCGCACTTCATGGCCACGAGGCACTGGAAGTCCTGCTCAAGCTGGTCGCAGTCGGCAATGGCAAGGCCGAGATACCTCTTTCGCTCAAGGACGTTGTACGAGTTGCTTGGGTAAAAGCGGTTTGCCTTGTTGACGTTGTACACGAGCGAGCGCGCCGTTTCCGCGATCGGAGCGCCTAGTATCAGCCGCTTGCGCTTCGGAACCACGGTCTCGCTCATCACGAGGGAAAGCACCTCTATGCGTATCTCAATGGCGAGGCTTATGTAGTCAGAATCGGCCTCTTTCCTGTTACGCTCGAATACCTGGCTCATTTCGCCTCCAAAATTTCTGCCCGCTTCGCGGGCAATATAAGAAACAAAACCAAAGGGCCCACCCCCCCCGGGCGT
>ERZ791618.264-NODE-264-length-30081-cov-2.334677_pt1 | contig 30081 bp, 30 predicted proteins | sample MGYA00510059_ERZ791618 | MGnify/ENA primary metagenome ERZ791618 (study PRJEB30046, sample SAMN00715159) | human gut metagenome | study: EMG produced TPA metagenomics assembly of the A metagenome-wide association study of gut microbiota in type 2...
TAGACGAAAAGATAGTAGAAAAGGCGATTGTTGCTAACGTAAAGAGGTTCATTATGACTTTTGGACAGGATTTCAGTTTTATAGGTAATCAATATCGTATGGAGGTTGCAGGGGAAGATATGTTTATTGATTTGCTCTTTTTCAATCGGGAACTTAACTCTCTAGTTGCGGTTGAGTTGAAATCCGGGAAATTCCGTACATCCTATTTGGGACAGTTGAATACTTATCTGTCTGCCTTAGATACATATATCAGAAAGCCGCATGAAAATCCCTCTATTGGGATAATACTTTGCAGAGAAATGAATCAAACCTTTGTAGAATTTGCAGTTCGTGATTATAACAAGCCGATGGGAGTCGCTACCTACCGTGCATCCAAAGATATGCCGGAACGACTTCGTAATGCCTTGCCTGACATTGAGGAACTGAAAAGGTTATTGTAAAACGAAAACCTGTCTCTTTTGGGGCAGGTAGTCGTCTTTTGTTTCTACTTCTGTTCACAAGTAAATTCTTTGCAAAAATTATCTGTCAGATAATAAATCTTTATATCTCCGTTGTGTTTTGAATATCGGGAAGCTGAAAAAGAAGTGATAGTCACGATGAAATAACTTTTCTGTAAAAATAGTAGTGTTTGCAGATTTGCTCTGTAGAAGAACAACGATTCGTCAAATGGGAAGTTTATATAAAAAGAGGCTTTCTCCATCTCCTCATCCATAAAAACCTCCCATCCATACCCCACCTTTATCAAAAATGAGTATATTTGCCCGCATCATTCTATCTTTTAACCTTAAAAACACAGTTTAAATGCAGCGTAAAGCCCCGCAAACATCTGATATTGACGATGAAACACTTTTTGCTAAAGTGGAGCGGGGAGATGTAGAGGCATTTACTGCAGTTTACAATAAATATCACAAATTGCTTTATGCATTGGCCTATCGCTATTTGATGAGTTCTGCGATGGCAGAAGACGCTGTGCAGCACGTATTTACCCGTTTCTGGGAATTCCGTTCGGAGCTTCGGGTAGGTATCAGCCTGAGAAACTACCTGATAACAATGACTAAAAATCATATACTCAATGTAATACGCAATGAGAATACCGCTCTTACCAAGAATTATGAGATAGCTCAGGGCACCCCTGCTTACGAAGATACCCTTGTTGACAGTCTGGAAAAGAAAGAACTGATGTCCATCTTTTATAAGGCAGTCGATATGCTGCCGCCCCAAAAGCGGGAAATCTGTCTGATGAAGGTGCGCGAAGAACTCTCCAACCAGGAGATAGCCGACCGCCTGAAACTCTCTATCAATACAATCAAAACCCATTATTCCGATGCGCTGAAACTGCTGCGCGTCCATTTGGGAAAATTGCTAATTTTTGTTACGTACCTCACCTTGTTAAGGTATTTAAGTGTCTATTTAACAGTATGAGTACAGAGAATATGAATACACCTACAGAAAAACAGATACAGGAAGTGCTGGCAGGGACATCTGCTCCTGAAGTTGTCGGATCGTAGCGGCTTGGTTTGCTACCGATGAGGGTGCGGCCTATCTGGCTAAAAGTATGGACCGTGATGCCGTACAGATCAAACAAGGATTCGAAGAACTCTATGTCAATCACGAAATCCCGTCCGAAGAGATGTTTGCCCGTATCCGCCGCAACATCCGACAGAAACGCATCCGCAGGATTACCTTCCGTGTGGCAGCCGTACTCATTCCGTTTGTGTTGCTGATAGGGCTGTTTGTCCAAGTGAATACCCGTGTCGATCTGCTGGGTGATTCCGGTTACGAAGAAATCTATGTGCCCAAAGGTGAGCGTCTGCAAATGATGTTTCAGGATGGCACACGTGCTTATATAAATTCAGATTCACGCCTGAAGTATCCAAAGAAATTTGCGCTGTCCAGCCGTGAAGTCTATCTGGAGGGCGAGGCTTATTTTGTAGTCTCAAAGAATTCCCACCGACCTTTCATTGTCAATCTTAATGGGCCTGCCGTGCATGTTCTGGGAACTTCGTTCGATGTTCAGGCTTATCCGGAGAATAAGGATATCACGGTCTGTTTGGACGAAGGTCGTGTTAATCTGACACTTGCTTCAGATAAGAAATATCCGTTGAAGCCCGGTGAGAAACTTGTCTATAACAAAGAAAGTGAGCGTTGTACCATTACCCGACATGCCGATATTCATCTGTCTTCCTTGTGGAAAAAGAATGTGATAGCTTTCAAGGATGCTCCGTTGTCCGAAGTCATCAAGGTGCTGAATCGCTGGTATGATGTGGATTTCAAGATAGAAGACCAGTCAGCTTGGGATGTATACTTTACGATTACATCAGAGAATACGCTTCTCGAAAAAGTTCTTCAGGATTTGGAGAAGATTGCGCCGCTACGGTTTGAATATAAAGAGGCTGAAAAGGAAGTGATAGTCACAAGAAAAAAAGAGGATTCCCGTCTAATGCATTGATTATGTAGATTTGAGTTGTAAAGAATATGTGAAACAAAAGTGCGTATTGCAGGTAAAATTCCGTTCAGTAAAGTGCGCATTGCAGGTAGTTTATGCTATATTAAACTTGCGCATTACAGAAAGTATCCTTGTTTTGGCGCATTGACTATATTAAATATTGAATTGAATGATATTTAAACGTAAATGGAGATAGGTAATAATTCAAGACTATTCTGCATACTCCATTAATAACCGTGAACAGCGTTTTTTAAGAATAAGAGGAATGTTTTTTAAGAATGTTGCCGACGTTTATTAACAGCGTAGAAATCGATCTTAAAACTAAAATAGGACATATGTATACAAAAAAGGCGATAATTCTTCATGAGAATGATCGCCTTTTTACCTTTTATACCCGTTATTGTTTGGGGTGAAAGTCACCCGTATTAACTATAATCAGCCTGAATAGCTTAGGAGTAAACCATCGGTTGATTATATGGATTAGCTCCTGCTTTATATGAATATATTGTCAATTTTGTGCACTGTTTAATGCTTTGTTGTGAAGGTCTTGTTTTTCCCATTTACTAAAGTTTTAGGTTTATATTAGAGCTTCATTTTAAACTTCTACAAATATACTATATCAGAAAGGCGAAGTCAAGTGTTTCAGCCTCTGTTTTGAATTGTTTTTTCATTTATGGTGCTAATCTCTTCTGTTATACTATTCTATCGGTAAGTTTCTATTTCATATTGTTCTTTTTTAGGTGGAACTATTTACATTATCTTCAAATTTTTTGCGTAAAAACGGCTGTTTGTTATTATAAAAAGAGTAAATTTGTACGAATCTCGTGAATGATTGTCCCTTTATACATAGATACATTAATACAAGATGACGAGCTACATTTTGAACCGCCAATGACGATTCTTAGCCTTTAGAAGACTTTTTCTTAATTTATTTAGCAAAAAAGCATTTTTCCCTCACCCACTCCGAAATCTTGTGTGTCTACTTAGTATAAAGCGAATTTTTATACTAATGTTAATCTAAAATTTAAGTTATGAAACGCAAGATTTTACTTGTACTTCTTTTAGGCTTGATGGTTTCGTTTACAGCCTCTGCCCAGAAGGTAACCTTGCAATTTCGGCAAGTTAAGTTAGCAAAAGTCTTTGATGCTATCACTCGACAAACAGGGCTGACCGTGGCGTACAGTCGTCCTACTGTTGATCCTGACCGAATTGTAACTATTGAAGCTAATAAAGAAGAACTTTCCCAAGTGCTTACTCAATTAATGAAAGGTACGAATGTGACCTTTGAAATTGGTGAGAAGAAAATCTATTTGAAAGAAAAGCCAACTTCGGATGTACAGCAAAGTCGAAAGGTTAAAACAATCTCCGGTACTATAGTTGATGATAAAGGAGAGTCGGTGATTGGTGCCAGTATCATAATTGAAGGAACTTCACAAGGTACTATCACTAACATTGATGGTGAATATACTTTGGCTAATGTCCCTGAGAATAGCATGATTACTATTTCATTTGTAGGCTATAAGTCGTTAACCTTTGCTGCTAATGATAAAACTTTGGCAAATATCACTTTGAAAGAAGATAGCGAATTGATAGATGAAGTAGTAGTAGTGGGTTATGGTGTGCAAAAAAAGAGAGATGTAACAGGTGCAATGGCTTCTGTAGATGCAGCGAAGATAGCTTCAGTTCCTGTAACTTCAGCTTCTGAAGCTTTACAAGGACGTGCTTCCGGTGTATTGGTTTCTCAGGATAATTGGGCACCGGGCACCTCACCTACAGTTTTAATTCGTGGAAAACGTTCAATCAATGCTAGTAATGAACCGTTGTACGTAGTTGATGGTGTACCTATTACAGGCGGACTTCGAGAAATAAGTCCTTCAGATATTGCTTCAATGGAAGTCTTGAAAGATGCATCTGCAACTGCCATTTATGGTTCAAGAGGCGCTAATGGCGTTGTTTTGATTACGACCAAACAAGGTAAAGATGGTAAAACGCAGGTTGACTATTCCGGGTACTTTGGTGTTCAAACGATACAGAATAAACTGGAATTAATGAATGGAGCCCAATATGCAGAATATGTGCGTGAGGCTTACCGCAATACAAATAGTTCGAACAAATATCCTACGGACTATCCTGATAAAACAGCGGATATGGCAAATCCCATGTTCAAACAGGACGCCTATGTACTTGAATCATTGATGATGGCTTATGATGAAAATGGAAATTATGACCCTTCAAAAGTATGTTCTGACAATTGGTTTGATCATGTTACACGCAATGGTATTATAACCGATCATCAGATAAGCGTCAATGGTGGAAATGCCAAAACAAACTTTTTGGCATCTGCTACTTATAATAAGAATGAAGGTATCATGAAAGATCAGAGTTACGAACGTTATTCTATACGTTTGAACTTGAATCATGAAATCAACCAGTGGTTTAAATTTGGACTTCAAACGCAATACTCACATTCTGTAAAGGAGCGTGGTAGTGGGATGGAAGGTGATGCTTATATGTACCGCATCAGTCCTTTGGGCTCATTACGCAATGAGGATGGTACTCCCACTCAGTTGGTAGCCTCTGATGCTCAGATGTGGAACCCTTTGATGAATCTTGAAGAAGGAGCAGTATCTGCACCTGAGAAAGTTAGTCGATATTTAGGTAGTTATTATGTGGAAGTGACCTTCCCTGTAAAGGGTTTGAAATTCAAAAGTAATTTAGGACTTGATGCCCGCACTAAACAAGATTATCAATTCTATTCCTCTAACACAAGTACCCGCCAGTTAGGAACATCTTATGCTTATAATGGTATGAGTAAATACACGATGATGACTCTTGAGAACATGCTGTTCTATAACCGCGATTTTGGTAAAGACCATACTTTGGGTGTGACCTTGCTGCAATCTATTCAGGAAGATAAGACAGAATCGAATAAGATTGGAGTGCAGGATGTTACTTCAGATGATTTGCTGTACAATGACTTGGCATCTTCTTTTATTATAGATAAAATAGGTAGTAATTTGACGAAGTGGACTATGGCGTCTTTTATGGGACGTGTCAATTATGGATTTAAAGGAAGATATCTCTTTACCGGTTCAGTACGTTATGATGGTTCTTCCCGTTTAGCAGAGGGACACAAATGGGTCGCTTTCCCATCAGTGGCATTGGCATGGCGTGTCAGTGAAGAAGCTTTTATGAAGAAGCAGAATTTCCTTTCTAATTTAAAGTTAAGAGCAGGTTGGGGAAAGACTGGTAATTCTTCTATTGATCCTTATATGACGAGAGGCGGTCTTGGCTTGTCTACATATGTATGGGATAATGGAGCATCCGAAGTGTTAGGATATGCCCCCAGTATAATGGCAAATAGTGAATTAACCTGGGAGACTACAAAACAATGGAATGTAGGTGTGGACTTTGGTTTCTTTAATAACAGGCTAAGTGGTACTGTTGATTTATACCTTCAACACACTTCTGACCTTTTGCTGGAACGTCAGATACCTGTCGTGTCCGGATTTGGGAGTGTCCTTTCCAATGTAGGTGAAACTAAAAATAAAGGTATTGAAATTTCACTTTCTTCTTTGAATATCAATACGAAAAGTTTCCAGTGGACTACCGACGTGATGTTCTATGCAAATAAAGAATCTATCGAATCACTGTATAATGGGAAAGTAGATGATATTGGTAATAAGTGGTTTATCGGACATCCTATTAATGTGCATTATGATTATGAGAAAATAGGAATCTGGCAGAATACACCGGAAGATTTGGCTGAAATGGAAGAGTTTAATAAGAATGGTGCCAACTTTAAACCGGGAGATATAAAGATATGGGATAACGGCGATAAGAAAATTACGGAGGCTGATCGCAAAATATTAGGTTCTACCAGTCCGAAGTTCATTGCAAGTATGGTGAATAGTATCAGCTATAAAGGATTTGATTTTTCTATTTTCCTGTATGCCAGTGTGGGAGCTATGCTTAATAATAATATTGAGTATTTGAATAAACCCGGACGTGCTAACAGTATTGTTATTGATTACTGGACTCCGACGAATCCGACAAATGCCTATCCACGTCCCAGTGTTGACAATGCTTCACCAGCTTATGTGAAGTCACTTCAATATGAAAAGGCTGATTTCATCAGAGTTAGAAATATAACTTTGGGGTATACTTTACCGGAGAAATTATTGAAAAAAATACGTGCTCGTAAAATACGTGTATATCTTTCTGCAAACAATCCATTTATTATTACCGGATTCTCTGGAATTGATCCTGAAGGAGCAAGAGGCTATACAGTGCCAAGTGCTTCGACATGGATGGGTGGAGTAAATCTTTCTTTCTAAAATTAATCAGAGTTCTAAATCTTTAAAATAGTTGAGATATGAAAATAAGATATATTAGTATTATGTTGTTGTTTGCTTTCTTGGTTTCGGGTTGCAGCGATTGGCTGCAAGAAGATGATTCTTCAAAGCTGACATATGATTTTTATGCTACTGAAAAGGGAATAGATGCAGCATTAGTTGCCACTTATTCATATATGAGATGGGGAGCCGGTGATAAAGCCAGGTATAATATGATGACGGAATTAGGAGTTGATTTGTTTACTGAAGCACGTGACGGAAAGACTCGCGAATCTTTTAATCGTTATGAATCCGGTTTTATGAATCCTTCTTTGAAGGTTTTATATGAATTCTGGGAAAATCATTATAAAGCAATCAGTACGGCGAATATTGCTATAAACCAAGTAGAAAAAAGTACTGAATTATCCGAAGCTAAAAAAGAACTGAGTTTAGGAGAATTGCATTTTTTGCGTGCTTATTTTTATTTTGATTTAGTACAGCAGTTTGGTAAAATTCCTTTGGAAACAAAAGGGAATTTTGAAGTGAGAACCGATTATAAACGGGCCGCTGTGTCAGATATTTACAATCAGATTATTAGTGATTTGAGAGTTGCAGAACCATTACTTCCTACGAAACCCTCCAATGGAGGTAAAGCTTCAAGAGATGCTGCTGCACACCTTCTTGCCAAAGTTTATTTGACTCGTGCCAGTGCGGAAACTGAGATTCGTGGCATGAAGCCTACCGATCTGGATAGTTGTCTTTATTATGCAGAGAGTGTATTACCGGAGAATGGAGGTACGCACAAATTAATGAGCAACTATGCGGACTTATGGGATATGAAGAATCAGGGCAACTCAGAAGTAATTTATGCAGTGCAATTTACAAATAATCCGTTGTATAATGATGACGGAAACTGGTTTCATCTTTATTGGAATGCAGCCATGTATGAATTACAACCGGGTATGATACGTGATATTGCAAATGGACGTCCTTATGGAATGATTCGTCCGACTGATAAGACTTTACTCACCCTTTTCGATCGTAAAAACGACTCTCGTTTCTATAAGAGTTTCAAAATGGTTTTTTATGCGAATAACAAAAAGACATTGCCTAAATGGGAAACTTTATCCTATAATGGTGAAGTCTATTTTACTCCCGATCCCGCAAAAGGACAAAAAGAGGGTAAGAATAAAATTGAGTTAGGAGATACAGCCATTTATTTTTCTGTACAGAAATGTGGCTTGCAACCAGGAACATTAGAGATGAAAAAGTATCTCGCTAACTTTAAATATGTATATATGCCTTATGAGATGCACGATATAGAAGGTCATCCCGTACTGGTTAAACATCTTGATCCTACACGTCCGGATAAAAATACGCAAGCAGGTGCACGGGAATGGGTACGCATGCGTTTGGGAGAAACTTATCTGATTGCAGCCGAAGCTGCTGGTAGAAAAGGAGATTATGAGTTGGCAGCAAAATATATCAATGTAGTTAGGAAGCGTGCAGCATGGGCCGATAAAGAAGTGAAAGCTCCCCAATATTGGAAAGAAGAAGGTGGCGAAATGAATGACATGAACAGTACCTACGATTTGATAAAAGTTACACCGGATGAATTGAAGAGCGATTTTGTCACTTTTATCTTGGATGAAAGAGGCCGTGAGTTGTTAGGTGAAATTTATCGATGGGAAGACTTGGTACGTTGCGGGGTTCTGTATGATTGGGTTATGAAATTCAATGGAGAAGCCAAAGCTGCCGGAACCATGAGACCTTTCCATAAGTTACGTCCTATTCCTCAAAATCATATCGACCGTTTGAAACCGGCAGGCAAGATTGAGGAAGAACAAAATGAAGGATACTATTAATAGATAGAAGAATGAAAAAATTACCAATACTATTATTATTTCTATTGGTTTCTTTCCTGACCTATGCGCAGCAGGATACTCATAAGCGTTTATTCATTCTGCTCGGACAATCCAATATGTCAGGGAGGGCACCTATAAAAATGCGGATACGGCAGCTTTACCATTGGTAAAGCTGCTGGATGCCGACGGACGTTTTGAAGTTGCCCGAAATCCATTGAACCGTTTCTCAAATATCCGTAAGGGTATTACGATGCAAAAATTAGGTCCCGGCTACCATTTTGCTAAGACTTTGTCCGAGCAGTTGCAGGATACTATATATCTTGTAGTCAATGCACGTGGAGGTACAGCTTTAGAGCGTTTCATGAAGAAGGATCCGGCAGGTTATTATAAGAAAACATTAAGCCGTATAAAACAAGCATTGTGTGCGTACCCTGATATGAAACCGGAAGCCATAATATGGCATCAGGGAGAATCAAACCGGGATGATTATCAGAACTATCTGAATCATTTGAATAAATTGGTTACAGATTTGCGTACCGATTTAGGTATTCCCGATTTACCCTTTATTGCCGGAGAAATAGGACAGTGGAATCCGGATTATTCGCATATTGTGAAACGGATTGCTGCGATTCCTGATAGCATTTCTTACGCGAGTCTTGTTTCATCTGAAGGGCTGACTAATATTGATGAGTTCCATTTCGATGCAAAGTCACAAAAAATATTAGGTGAACGTTACGCAAAGAAATATCTTGAAATATCCGGAATAGAGGTTACAAGACTGGCACAGATACGTGCTAAACTGTTTGATCCGAATAGTTCGGGTGTATTGGTAGCTTCCCATCGCGGTGACTGGCGAAATGCTTGCGAGACTCACTGGAAGCCATTGAAAACGCTATCCATATGGGAGTTGACATTGTTGAAGTAGATCTTGGCCGGACTAAAGACGGGCATTTGATTCTCATGCATGACCAGACACTTGACCGTACTACTACCGGAAAAGGAAAAGTTGAAGATCATACTTTAGCTGAGATAAAAGATTTGCGCTTACGAAATGGCTGTCATATTAAGACTATTTATAAAGTTCCCACATTAGAGGAAGCTCTATTGCTGGCTAAGGGAAAAGTAATGCTTAATCTGGACAAAGCTTTTGACTATTTCGATCAGGTTTATGAATTACTGGAAAAAACAGGAACTACTAATCTGGTAATAATGAAAAGTAATGCTCCGGCTGAAGATGTGAAGCGTGATTATGGAAAATACTTGGATAAAGTAGTTTTTATGCCAAAGGTTAATTTGGATGATAAAGATGCCACTCAGAAGTTAAATGATTATCTTCGGGTATTGAAACCGGTGGCTATTGAGTTTAAGTTTGCCTACGATACAAATCCGTTGCCCTATGAGGTTAAAAAAATCATGGCTGGTAAATCTCATATATGGTATAATACGTTATGGGATACACATGCCGGTGGACACGACGATGATTGTTCACTGCTAAATAAGGATAAAGGCTATGGTTACCTGATAGACAATCTGGGTGCAACGATATTGCAAACAGACCGTCCGGCATATCTGATTGATTATTTGAAACATAAATCGAAAGTAATGGATTGTAATCGCGATTGGACATATTTACAGTCAGAAAATGAATTTCAGGCTCATTCCGTTCCTCATTTTACGGTTGAGGAGTGTTTCCTGAAGGGCAAGCAAAGTTCCCAGACCAATGAGGATGGCATGATTGTTACCCCTTACTTTGCAGCGGTGATTGATGGGGCTACAGCTAAATCTACTTTCACTTACGACGGAAAGAAAACCGGTCGCCTGGCTATGGAACTTGCTTTGGAGGCTATACGCGATTTTCCGAAGGATATTGATGCTGCTGATGCCATTAGCCGGATAACAGAGAAAATACATGATTTTTATGTGGAGCATAATTTGCTTGATGAACTGAAGGCAGAGCCGGGCAAACGTTTCACGGCCAATGGAGTGATTTATAGTTATGCCCGAAATGAGGTATGGCAGGTAGGCGATTGTCAATGTATCATTGGAAATTTGTATTCTTCTAACGAGAAAGAAATAGATGCTATCATGGCGAATGCACGTGCGGTGGTCAATGAAGTTGCTTTGCTGGATGGGGCGACGCTGAAAGATTTGGAATCTCACGATCCGGGACGGGAGTTTATCTATCCTTTTCTGCAAAAACAGGCACTTCTGCAGAATTGTCCCGTAGAAGGACAGTACTTCGCTTTTCCAGTGTTTGATGGATTTCCCGTACAGATGAAACAGGTGAATATCTTCTCCGTGGGCGATGCGAAGGAGGTGGTATTGTCTTCTGACGGTTACCCTCATTTATATTCCACCTTGCGTGAGTCGGAATGTTATCTTGCAGATATTCTGGAGAAAGATCCTCTGTGTATGCGGTTGTATAAGAGTACAAAAGGCATGAAAAAAGGCGATCTCTCTTTTGATGACCGTGCTTATTTGAGGATAAAAATGAAGTGAATAGTGCATATTTCAATTTAAGCCCGAAATGGGTGTAGCCAGGTATCTTATTTTTATTTCTTTATTTTCGCTCATTCAGGACTCGGAACTAAATTTAAATATTTTATTAATTATGGAACTTGAAGAATTGCGCGATACACTGAAAATAGCCAGTGCTCACGAGTATGCTCTCATTGAAGAGCTGTTGGTCGGTGTTGATAAAAAAGTTTGATTAAGCAGATCAGGTATCGTATGTAAAGTGGATACGGGCGGGAAAGTTGCCGGAAGAATAAGGGAGAAAAGGCGGAGTAATCCGCCTTTTTGCTAACTTTGCAAAAAAACATTGCATGCCTCTATGCCATATAAAGGCAGCATCAAAAAACATTTTTATGACAAGAGAACAGAAGATATTATCCTTGTTAGCCCAGTTTAAAGAGCTGGGTATTGACAAACAGATAGATTACGATAAATTCTATTTGTATTCTCTTATTACCCATTCAACAGCTATTGAAGGTTCTACTGTCACTGAAATTGAGAATCAACTTTTGTTTGATGAGGGTATCAGTGCGAAAGGTCGTTCTATGACTGAGCAACTAATGAACTTAGACTTGAAAGCAGCATACGAACAATCTATTGCTTTTGCAAAGAGCCATAGTGATATTTCTGTTGATATGCTTAAGAAACTATCTTCTATCGTTCTGAAGAATACTGGAACAATATATCAAACTGCATTAGGTGAATTTTCGTCAGCGAATGGAGATTTGCGATTACTGAACGTTACAGCCGGAACTGGAGGACGCTCTTATATGAATTACTCAAAGGTACCTACAAAGTTGGCAGAACTTTGCGAAAGTATAAATCAGCGACGAAAGGCTCTTTCAAAAACGAATGTTATTGAATGCTATAAGTTGAGTTTCGACGCTCACTTCCATTTAGTAACAATTCATCCGTGGGCTGATGGCAATGGCAGGATGTCTCGTTTGCTGATGAATCAGTTGCAGTTTGAGTTTGGAATCATTCCTACCAATATTAACAAAGACCATAAAGCGGAATATATTGAATCTCTTATAGCTACTCGTGAAAACGATGATATAGAACTATTTCACAATTTTATGTTCGATGAACATATCCGCAATTTAGAGCAGACGATTCGTAATTATCAGGCATCCATAGAAGATGAAGGTTTAGAACCTCGTGTCGATGTCGGTATAAATGTCGGTATAAATGTCGGTATAAACGAACAACGTGTATTAGAGCTTATCCGGATAAATAACCGAAGCACTGCAAAGGAGATTGCAGAATCGCTTTCGGTTTCCTTACGGCAAGGTGAACGTATTATGGCAGCATTAAAAGAGAAAGGGTTAATCAAACGTGTCGGCTCTAACAAATCAGGACATTGGGAGTTGAGAGGGGCATAAATAGGTAATGCTGAATCATTGGGAATTCTTCAAAATCAGTAAGCGAATAAAAAAACAATCCCTTTTTCATTTTGTATTGGAACAAAATTTTAATAGGTTTGCAAAACCTAATTATTCACTTCTAACAATCTTTGTTCCTTAAAATATAAGCATGGAAAAGAATTTGGCTGATTTTTCAGATGATAGCTATTTATTGGAGGAGATAAAACGGGGAAACGAAGAAGCCTTCGTTTATCTGTTTAAAAATTACTTTCCGCGTTTGCGTGGATATGCTATTCGCTTTATTGAAGATGAAGAAATCGTTCGGGATATTATTCAGGAATGTTTTCTGAAGTTCTGGGAGAAAAGGGACTTACTTTCGTCGGTCTCCATAACTTCTTTGCTGTTTGCAATGGTGCGCAACGGATGCCTGAACTACCTGAAACACGTATCCATTGTAGAGAAGCACCGGATTGAATACCTGGCATCCATTGACGGGGAAGAACGGCTTTACTATACCGACTTCACCTTTGATGCAGACAATAAACTCCTCTATGACGAATTGCAGGAGCAAATCAAACTCGTCATCGGTCAGCTGCCTGACCGTTGTCGCGAAGTCTTCCTGTTGAGTCGGTTCACACATCTCAAGAACAGGGAGATAGCCGATAAATTACAAATATCCACTACAGCCGTGGAGAAACATATTTCTAAAGCCCTTGCCCTTTTTGAACGTCACTTCAAGGATAAGTATCCGGTAGACATCTATATAATGGTTTTAGCTTGGGTGATTATGAACGAATAAACAGAATAACCAGGAGGAGAAAAAGCAGAGAACTAAAAATTTTCTGCTTTTTTCTATTTTCGGGGTTGGGTAGAATTAAAATTAGTTGTTACATCCTATAGAAAGAGAATTTATGAAAACAGAAACAAACATTCACGAATTGGCGATCCGCTACTTTGAAGGACACATTTCAAAGGCGGAGGAGAAACTCTTGTTCAGCTACATTGAGCAAGCGGAAGAAAACCGTCTGCGGTTTCGCCAGTGGGAAAAAGAATGGAAACTTACTAATGAAGGGGACGAACAGACCATGCATGAATGGCAACGTCTGCAACGCCGCCTTCGCACGCAAGAGGCTATTATGCCGATGTTGCCCCGTCGTTATTTCAGCTTCTGGCGCAGAGTGGCTGCCGTAGCTGCCATCGTGGTGCTTACTGCCGGGGCTACGCTGGGCATCTGGAACATTGCTTCCTTATCTTCTACCGAAGATTATTTCGTATTCGAAGCTCCCTACGGAGAAAAGAGCAAGATGACTTTGGCAGATGGTACGGTGGTATGGCTGAATGCCGGTTCCGTACTGAAGTATTCGGATAAGTTCAACGAGCGGAATCGTAAAGTAATACTTAGCGGTGAGGCTTATTTTGAAGTCACGAAGAAGGAAAAAGCCAAATTCACGGTGCAAACCTGTGGATATGATGTAGTAGTGAAAGGTACGAAATTCGATGTTTCCGCCTATCCTGAAGACTCAGTTGTCACTACGGCACTGATGGAAGGAATTGTAGAAATCCATCGCGGGGAACAGCGGATAGAGATGACACCTGGTGAATTCGTGAAGTTGGATATGGCCACCGGAAAAATCACACGTACCCGTAATGATGTGAAGCAATGGAAAGCCTGGTCGGAGAATCGAATTGAATTTGAGGATATTACGTTGAAAGAACTGGTAGCGAAGCTATCCCGCCAGTATGAATATGAGGAAAAAAAAGGGGGGAGCGAAGCCCCCCCGCCAGTATGACGTCAATATCAGTCTGGAATCGGAACAGGTAGGTGCCAAACGGTTCCGCATTTCATTAAGAAACCGTGAGACGATAGGAGAGGTGATGGCTGCTTTGCAGGAGATCATCCCGATAACCGTCGAACGCAGAGGAAAGGATATATATATCAGAGAATAAAATCAATTTTGTAACAACTAATTAAATCAAGAAAAGCTATGAACAACCGAAAATCAATTCTATGCTTATTCCTTTTGTTCTTGCTCAGCTTGGGTTCATTATCTGTAAATGCCCAGACAGTCAGCAAAGTTTTTAAGGAACAAACATTGAAAACTGTATTGAAGGAAATAGAGAGTCAAACAGGGCTGTCCATTATCTATCAGAAAAACGAAATAAACGAGAATAAAAAGGTTAATGCAACTTTTGAAAATACTCCCGTCGTAGAGGCATTGTCATCTATCCTTGACAAATCATTGGAAGTGAATCTTAAGAATAAGATGATTGTGATTTCTCTCAAAAAGCAAATGCCGGGTGATGACAAAACAAAAGTAAGATCAATTAACGGAAAGATTCTTGATGAAAACGGTGAACCGGTGATTGGGGCGAGTGTGGCAATACAAGGAACCACACTGGGATCAATTACAAACGTTGACGGTGAATATACCTTAGCCAATGTTCCGGAAAATGCAGAAGTAACCATTTCATTCATTGGCTACCAGACATTGACATTTAAAGCTAATGACAAAGCCTTGCAAAATGTCACTTTGAAGGAAGATAGCGAAATGTTGGATGAAGTCGTAGTAGTGGGATACGGCGTACAACGTAAACGCGATGTAACCACTTCTATCTCCTCAATGAAAGCGAGTGAATTGGCAGTTCCGGTTTCCAGTGTGGATCAGGCTCTTGTTGGTAAGATGACCGGTGTGCAGGTTTCACAACCGAATGGTATCCCGGGGGGCGGATTATCTATTAAGGTAAGAGGTAGTGGTAGTATTACTGCGGGTACGGAACCGTTGTATGTGGTAGATGGTTTCCCCATGTCCGGTGAAGCAGGAAATGGTACTGGACAAAATGTATCTCCTTTGAGTTCCATTAACATGAATACATTGAGTCCATTGAAGTTTTGAAAGATGCTTCAGCGGCAGCCATTTATGGATCAAGAGGTGCAAATGGTGTAGTCATTATTACCACTAAGCAAGGTAAGGAAGGAAAAGATATGAAGCCTACTGTACAATATGATGGATATGTAGGTTTCCAGCAGCGTACTAAAAAGATAGATATGCTGGATGCGTATGAATATGCTTGGCTTTCCTATGATGGACACAACAATGCTTATCTTGATTTGCTGGAAAGTAAAGGTATTGAAGGTAGCATCAATGATTCTAATGAAGTTCGTAACCAGAAGTTGGGAAAGAAACCGGATGTTATCAATCAGGCTTATTTGCTACCTCCCGAAATAATGCCATATATCAATGGTGAAACCGGACTGACGAATACAGATTGGCAAGACGAAGTTATGAGAACAGGAATCGTCACAAGTCATAATCTTTCTCTGTCCGGAGGAAACAAAGCTGCCAGATATTTTATTTCCGGTAATTACATGAAAGAGCAGGGTATTGTTATCGGTTCGGATTTTGAACAGATGGGAGCCAGAGGAAAAGTCGATGCTAATTATAAGAAATTCACTTTCGGTACTAATCTGTCTTTTAATTATTCTGTGTATAACATCGTTCCCACCGAGGACAGATATAAAGAAGAGACAATCGTAGCTTCTGCTTTGGCCATGTCACCCACTATGCCGGTGTACAATGCCGACGGTTCTTATAATTTTGATCAATGGAACTGGCAGTATAAGCATCCGCAGATTGTAAATCCTGTAGCTCTGGCAAACGAAAAGGAAGATCAGATGAAACGTTACCGTTTTATGGGGAATGTCTATGGTGAATACGAACTCTATAAGAATCTGAAATTCAAGACAAGTTTCGGTGTGGATTTCAACAGCTACAGCCGTTCTTATTACAGACCTTCCACTTTGCCTACTTCTTTAGACAGACTTCCGCCTTCAGTGCCTGAAGGGTCGAAGCGTGATAAGAATATGCTGAACTGGGTATGGGAAAACACCTTGTCATATACTACAATAATTAAGGATGTACATAATTTGTCTGCCATAGCCGGATGGACTGCACAGAAAGAATCAGTGAACACTTCATTGCTGGCCGGTAATGGTTATCCTAATGACTTGGTACATACCATGAATGCAGCATCAGCTATTACAAGCTGGAGTGCAACCGCTTACGAATGGTCGTTGTTATCGGCATTGGCACGTGTGCAATATTCATATAAAGGTAAATATTTACTATCAGCTGCTGCTCGTATGGATGGATCTTCCCGTTTTGGAAAGAATAACCGCTGGGGTATGTTTCCGTCAGCTTCTGCCGGATGGTATATCAGTGAAGAAGATTTTATGAAAGATATAAAATGGCTTACTTCCTTGAAATTGCGTGCGAGCTACGGTATTAGTGGTAATTTCAATATTGGAAATTATGAGTATTATGCTACGTTATCGGAAGACAATTATGTGTTTGGAAAAGCTGACGGCACTTTGGCCAGCGGTTTACGTCCTGCAACAGCTGGAAATCCTGATTTAGGTTGGGAGAAGACAGCTATGTTCAATCTGGGTCTGGAAATAGGACTGTTTAATATGCTGACTTTAGAACTGGATTTATATAACAGTAATACAACTGATATGCTACTGAATGTACCGGTTGCCGAGTTTTCCGGTTTCAGTACAGTGCCTATGAATATTGGAAAAGTAAATAATAAGGGCGTCGAATTCGCTATTTCTACTACTAATACTTGGGGAGACTTTACGTGGAATAATCGTTTTAATATCTCTGCCAACCGGAATGAAGTAAAAGACCTCGGTGGTGTTGATGAAATGATAACTACTTCCGAGAGTGTGACTTTCATTACTAAAGTCGGAGAGCCTATCGGTAACTATTATACTTTGGTAACGGATGGTGTATTCGCTAATCAGGCAGAGATTGATAACTCGAAGAATCCGGATAAGAGCCAACGTAAATATGCCTATGTCAGTGGTGCGAAACCGGGAGATTTCCGTTTCAAAGATATGGACGGTAATATGGAGATTGACGAGAACGACCGTACTATTACAGGAAATTACATGCCGAAGTTTACGTATGGTTTCTCTACAGAGTTGAAATATAAGTGGTTTGATCTCTCTGTTGCCCTGCAAGGTGTACAAGGGAATAAGATTGCCAATATATTCCGTCGTTACATTGATAATATGGAAGGAGGAAATAACTGTCAGGTCGATGCTTTGGATCGTTGGCAATCGGAAAGTAATCCGGGCAGCGGCTATGTAGTTCGTGCAAACAGAAGTGCAACGGGTATGAATGGTACTACTTCTACCTGGCATATTGAAGATGGTTCTTATATGAGAATTAAGAATATCACTTTTGGATATACGCTGCCTAAATCATTGCTTACCAATGTAGGAATCAGCCGGGCAAGAGTTTATTTCTCTACTCAGAATCCTTTCACTTTTACCAAATATAGCGGATACAATCCGGAAGTGAATATGAAAGGCGGTTCACTGACTCCTGGTATTGATTATGGTACATATCCTCTGTCTAAATCATTTGTATTCGGATTAAACGTAACCTTTTAAATAATCAAGATATGAAAATTAAATATTATATTGTAGCTTTTGCATCTCTGTTGCTTACCAGCTGTAGTGATTTTCTGGACTTGACACCTATATCTGAGGCTTCTTCAGCAAATTACTATAAAAATACTTCTGATATAAATTCTGCATTGTCCGCTTGTTATGGTTCCTTGCAGAGGACCTATCAATATGGCGAATATTTCATTTCCCTCATGGAGCTAAGGTCTGATAATGTGGAAGATATTAATCCCGGTGGAGCAGCCGGTATGTTCTACTTCATTGATAACTTTACTGCTACATCCGGAAATAATGTCGTTCGCTATGCATGGAAAGAATTATATAACCAGATATACAGATGCAACAATGTACTTGCAAGTATAGATGTGGTAACAGATGCCGCGCTGAAAAAGCAGTATGAAGGGGAAGCTATGTTTTTACGTGCTTTGGCATATTTCAATATTGTTCGTCTTTGGGGAGCTGCGCCTCTGATCCTGAAACCGGTGACGGCAATTGAAGCTAAGGGGTATGGACGTAGTTCAGTGGCGGATGTTTATAGAGCTATAGAAGAGGATTTGGAGGCTGCATCCGGTATGCTTACTTCTGCTTATGATGATGACAATCTGGGAAGAGCCACTTCTGTAGCTGCAAAAGTATTATTGGCAAAAGCTTATCTGACACAACAAAAGTGGTCGGCAGCAGCGACTTTGCTGGATAACATAGTCAAAGATTATTCATCTAAATATGGTTTGCAGAACACCGTTGCTGATGTTTTTGATGTAAACCAGGAGATGAATAAAGAAATTCTGTTTGCTGTACGATATTCAAAATCAGTTCTTGGAGAAGGACATGGATACAACGATTACTTTAAGGATAAGTCGGTTATTGATAGCAAACTTTTAGCTTCTTATGGAAATGCGGACGATCGTAAAGCCATGATCGAATATAAGAAGGTGGATGCTAACAATAATGTAATAGCCAAGTATTACGATACGTTCGACGCTACTACGGCAAAGGTTGGATTTGACTTACCATTATTGAGATGGGCGGATGTATTACTGATGTGTGCTGAGGCTCACAATGAAGTAGCCTATGAAAGTTCTGAATCGAGTAAGGCACTGAGCTACTTGAATTTGGTTCGTAAGCGTGCAAATGCAGTGGAATATAAAGTGACAGATTTGAAAGATCAGAGTGCTTTCCGCAAGGCTGTATTGGAAGAACGCCGTTTGGAATTCCCGTTCGAACTGCATCGTTGGTTTGATTTGATTCGTACAGATACGGCTATAGAAGCTATGTCAAAGGTTGGTTTCACAATAACAAAGAATGATTATTTATATCCGGTTCCGAAAACGGAGGTTGATTTGATCGACAATCCGGAAACATTCCCTCAAAATCCGGGATATAACTAATCTGAGTATTTATTGAGTGAGGATGCCTGAAAGTATTGCCTCTCAGGCATCCTTCTAAAACTATGAAACATGAAATATATTTGGGGACTGTTGTTCGCCTTGGTGGCTGAATGTGCTTTCTCGCAAGAATTGCCTCAATGGAAAGAGGGATATATGGATATCCATCATATCAATACCGGACGTGGGGATTGCACCTTTTGTATTTTGCCGGATGGAACTACTCTGTTGATTGATGCCGGAGAAAATAATAGAGTCGGAGAGAGGGTCGTAGCTGCAAAACCAGATGATACCAAGAAAGCTGGTGAGTGGATTGCAGATTATATTCGCTATTTTATACCTAAAGACAAAGAAAACATTGACTATTATCTTTTGACGCATTATCATTCAGATCATATCGGTAGTTGGTTGCATAAGAAAGAAGATAAAGGCAGGTATTATCTGACTGGGATTTCTGAGGTATATCGGAATTTTCCTGCTAAAGTAATCGTGGACAGAGGGGATGACTTTATGCCTCCTTCCGATAAAGATTCTTGCTATATGAACTATCGTAATTTCGTAAAATCAATCTCCGACTGCACTAAACGTGAAACCTTTAATGTGGGATCGTGCAATCAATTTGTGTTACGTAATGAACCGGAAAAATATCATTCATTTGGTGTGCGTAATGTATATGCTAATGGTAAGGTTTGGGATGGAGATACAGGAGTTACCTCATTATTTTCTGATAAGGGCAACTATTCAAAAAGTGAAATGCCCAGAGAAAATATGTATAGCTGTGTGATAAAGTTGAGTTACGGTGCATTTGATTACTATACAGGAGGGGATATACCAGGCTTTCCCCGTCCGGGACGTCCTAAGTGGCATGATATTGAGACCCCAGTTTCTGATGTGGTAGGCAAAGTAGAAGTGGCGGTATTAAATCATCATGGCAATGAGGACGGGACTAATGAAAATTTTCTCCGGAATTTATCACCTCAGAATGTCATAATGTCTACTTGGGATGCTTTGCATCCTAATCATACGGTGTTGTATCGTCTATTCTCTAAAGAAATTCATCCGGAAGAGAGAAAGACATTTTCCACGAATATGCATCCGGCTACTAAAATTGTTATCGGTGATTTGGTTGATAGAATGGCATCCCATCAAGGGCATATAATGGTACGTGTATATCCGGGAGGTAACAAATATCGTATGTCTGTTTTTGATGATGCGGTTCCCATATCCGAAAGCCATGTCATCTATGAATCGGATCTATTTGAATGTATGAAATAAACAATAAAATTTATGAGAAGGAATCTATTTTTATTGAGTTGCCTCTTGTTGTTGTGTACAGTTGCTTTATGGGGGCAAAATCCTGCTGAACGGATTCATAAAGCATTTAATGAACCTGCTGAAAAATCAATTCTGGTGGTTTCGCACCGTGCAGATTGGCGTAATGCTCCGGAAAACTCATTGCAAGCCATTCAAAATTGCATTGATATGGGAGTGGATATGGTTGAAATTGATTTGAAGCGCACTAAAGATGGACATCTTATCTTGATGCATGATAAAACTATTGACCGTACTACCACGGGTAAAGGTAAACCAGAAGATTATACGTTGGAAGAGTTGCGTCAGTTCCGTATGAGAAATGGAGCCGGACATAAAACTCGTCACTTGATACCTACTTTTGAAGAAGTGATGAAGTTATGTAAAGGCAAAATCATGGTGAATGTGGATAAAGGGTATGATTATTTTAAAGAGGCATACGCTATTCTTGAAAAAACAGGTACTGTGCATCAGTGTATAATGAAAGCCGGGTTACCTTATGATCAGGTGAAAGCTGAAAATGGTGAAGTATTGGATAAGATGATTTTTATGCCTGTGATCGATTTACACAAGGAAGGTGCTGAAGCGATTGTTGACGGCTATTTAGAACACATGAAACCTCAGGCTTTTGAATTGGTGTTTGATAATGACGGACCGGAAGTGCAGAGACTGATAAAGAAAGTACGTGATAGTGGCGCTAAAATTTTTATTAATAGTTTGTGGCCGGAACTTTGTGGTGGCCATGATGATGACCTCGCTGTAGAGTTGAAGCAACTGGGTGAGAGTTGGGGATGGATTATTGGACAAGGAGTTAAACTGATTCAGACAGATCGACCTGCGCTATTACTGGAATATCTGAAAGCAAAGAAACTTCACGATTAACCTCACAAGAATATGCTGAAATATATTATTAATTTTTACAGGGTCTCAATGCCGAGACCCTGTAACGGAGAGTCTTTATCCGAACAGAAGAAACGTTTGAAGCGTTTGCAATGGTCTACTTTTTTGGCTGCAACCTTTGGGTATGGTTTGTATTATGTCTGTCGGTTGAGTCTGAATGTAATGAAGAAGCCTATTGTAGATGAGGGCATTTTTTCGGAAACGGAATTAGGAATTATCGGCTCTGTACTCTTCTTCACCTATGCAATCGGAAAATTTACAAATGGATTCCTCGCTGATCGTAGCAATATAAACCGCTTCATGACTACCGGCTTATTGGTTACTGCATTGGTTAATCTATGTTTGGGATTTACCAACTCATTTATCCTGTTTGCCATTCTTTGGGGGATTAGTGGTTGGTTTCAGTCTATGGGAGCTGCTTCGTGTGTAGTGGGGCTTTCCCGTTGGTTTAGTGATAAAGAGCGTGGATCTTTCTATGGATTTTGGTCTGCCAGCCATAACATAGGCGAGGCTTTGACTTTCATCATCGTTGCTTCTGTGGTTAGTGTTCTGGGATGGAGGTCTGGTTTTCTGGGCGCAGGTCTTGTGGGGCTTATCGGAGCATTGATTATATGGCGTTTCCTCCATGATACTCCGCAAAGTGAAGGACTTCCGGCGGTGAATCAGCCGAAAGAGAAAAAAGAAATGAATGCTGTGGAAACTGCTAATTACAATAAAGCACAAAAGCAGGTTTTGTTGATGCCTGCTATCTGGATATTGGCTTTATCCAGTGCTTTTATGTACATCAGCCGTTATGCAGTGAATAGTTGGGGAGTGTTTTATCTGGAAGCCGAGAAAGGATATAGCACTTTGGATGCCAGTTTTATTATTTCTATCAATTCGGTTTGCGGCATTGTTGGTACAGTCTTTTCCGGATTCATATCGGATAAACTATTCGGAGGGCGTCGCAATGTGCCTGCATTGATTTTCGGATTGATGAATGTAGCTGCTTTGTGTCTGTTCCTGCTTGTTCCCGGTGTGCATACCTGGTAGATGTGACGGCTATGATTTTATTTGGAACAAGTATTGGTGTGTTACTGTGCTTCCTGGGTGGACTAATGGCGGTTGACATTGCTCCGCGTAATGCTTCGGGTGCGGCACTGGGAGTAGTGGGGATTGCCAGTTACATAGGTGCCGGATTGCAGGATGTGATGAGTGGTGTGTTGATCGAAGGAAACAAGACGGTAGTGGATGGAACGGATGTTTATGACTTTACGTATATCAATTGGTTTTGGATTGGGGCTGCAATATTATCAGTCTTGTTGGCATTATTAGTTTGGAATGCTCGGAATAAAGAGCCTGAATAGGTATTGTATAAATTAATAACAACTAAAATTATGGAACTTGAAGAATTGCGCGATGCACTGAAAATAGCCAGTGCCCGCGAGTATGCTCTCATTGAAGAGCTGTTGGTCTGTGTCGATAAAAAAAAGTTTGATTAAGCAGATCAGGCAAACAGAGAAAAATGATACACCTGCAAGGGTGGAGTATTACGGTAACCCGAAAGTCGTTGCCCGGGTTCTTGTGAAGTTGATAGAGCAAGGGAATCTGCGCTACAACGGCGAGGACAATTACTCACGGATCATCTGTACGCTGACTTCGGTGGTGGATGTGGTGAATGAATCGACGGGAAAGATTATGAGCGGGGAGTCGCTGGTATCGTATGTAAAGTGGATACGGGCGGGGGAGTTGCCGGAAGATTAAGAATGAAAAGGCGGAGTAATCCGCCTTTTTGCTAACTTTAGACATTGCATGCCGTTCTTCCTCTCACAAACAATATCAATTTATGCAGAAGCTGTTTCAGGAGTTAGAATTTGAATATCTAATGCATTTTCTATTTTAGTCAGCGTTTCTAACGAAAGATTTTCTTTACCTTTCAGAATTTTAGAAATATATTGCTGACTACAGTTCATTCTTTCAGCCAGTTGCTTTTGGGTTATTTTCATTTGCTCCATTTTATCAAGCATCTGCATAGCTATTTTCTGAGAATAGTGGAGCCATGACTTATTTGCTATCCTGTATTCAGCTTCTTCCCGCCAACGGGATGGAGTGGGCGAAGCGTGTTCTCTGAGTTTGCTGACAATATCCTCCATAATGTCCTCCTTTTTAAAGTTCGTTTATATAATCAGTAAAACCTTCTTCATCAATAATTCTTTCATCTAATAAAAAACGACGAACTTTCTCGATTTTTATCAGTTCAAGTTGAGTGTGTTCTCGTTCTTGCATGGTGGCAGTTAAATTAAACACTGAAGGTATTCGCTATCTTCAATGGTATCTGTGATTGCCTGATTTATGTCTGTAATTTTGAAATAGCAAGAGAGATCATTTAAGTTTGTTTTAAAAAAACTTCGTAACCAAATCACATCGTTCCACTGATCGAACAACTTATAAAGTTCATTCTCTGTTTCTCCTACATATTTTACAGCCCATAATCGACCATCACCTGTAATATCGTCAAATGTCATTGTGTTTTTATTTTGTGCAAAGTTAATCAATAATTCCTGTAATACAACTAATAAGTTGTATTATTCTGGGATATATCTATATTTTTAACTGTATGATCCGATTGAGCAAAGGAATAAGGTAAAGCTTTGTTGCAGCTTTATTCTGATAATGATTTTTTTATCGGAGAAGTTTTGTGGATGATAATAATTTCTTTATCTTTGTTGAAGTTAGATTGTTGATTTAAACAGTTATAGTATGGATGTAAAAAAAGAATATTTCAGACTGAAGGAACTGTGGATAAAATCAAGTAGTTCCGAGCGTGATGAAGCAGAACGTAAGCTGAATGTATTCTTCGAATCTCTTGGTGAAGAAGAAAAAGAGTTGGTTAATGCAGCTGTTGCAGAGGACTTTGCCCAGGTCTATAAAATTATTGATGAGAGTAAAGAACTTCGTGGGCGTATCGAAGTTCGCAAGCAGTTGGAAGGGGTGCTTCCTTTTATTTCAGTTTCAGAATTTGCAAAACGATACTTTGGCAAATCTGCCTCATGGTTACATCAACGGATTAATGGGAATGCTGTACATGGGAAAGTAGCTACATTTACCCCAACTGAGCTGACTACTTTGGCTAATGCATTGAAGGATGTGGCTGGTAAGTTAACGCATGCTGCTTCAGCTTTTGTGTGATAATAAAGAAGTTATTAAAAAATCGGCGAAAGATTTGAAAAACATGACGGTGTTTTTCAAATCTTTCGCCGATTTTTTTAATCTTTTCGCCAACTTTCCGGAGGATATTTCCTTGCTTTTATTCCTATATGTCTTTTATCATATGAATTGTAGTGGCGGTATATCCAGAATTGCCTAACCGTGACTCTAAATGCCGGAAGCCTTTACGTTCGTATAGGGAGACTGCATTTTGAAATTGAGGAAATGATTCGATATAGAGTTGCTTATATCCACTTTCTTGGGCTTTTTCTTCGACCATATTGAGCAGGACAGAACCTACTTTCTTCCCTCTGAGCAAAGGAGAAAGGTAGAACTTAACTATTTCGGCACAATCCGTATCTAATCCTTCTGTCGGATAAAAGCCGCAACCTCCTACTATGCTGCCATTGTATTCCACAACCCAATACCCGGTTCGGGGATGTTGGTAGAAACTTTGGAACAATCTGTCCGTCAGTGGTCACTATATACACTTTCTGTTTTAGGCGCATCAAACTCTTCAAAGACTTTGCGTATCAGGGCAGCTATTTCCTTATTGTCTTTTTCTTCGATAGGACGAATTATTACTTTTTCCATGGTTTTTGCACAGAAATAAAAATGAGTACTAATAATAATACAGTTTGAACGGTACCCCATATTTGTGTGGTCTGTATATTATCGAGAAAGACGGGATCTGTCAAGGCGGCATCTCTGAGTTGATTGGCGATAATGACGTTATTATTTATGCAAGGCCCTAATGCCCATGTACCGAATGCCATTTGCAGGATTATCATTACCCATTTTACTATAATCCAGCGATGCTTAAAAAAGCCCCAATTAGTCCAAATGCTGTATATCAATCCCGTAATAAGAGATCCAAAGGCACCACAAATAATGAAGTAATCGTCTATTATCTGCAATATTCTTGAACGCATATAAAGTTCATCTCCAGATTCTGGATGAACAGTAAAGACCAGAAGGCAAAGTGCAACACCTCCAATGATCCAACTAAATGCGAAAAAGATGTGGAACATCTTCAAAATTTTAATTCCTTGCGGTTTGAGTTTCTTTGCTGCCATAGCTTTTTTGTTTTGTTGATTATTGAAGAATATACTAGAACGGTTAGGTAGAGTTAGGTTACTTTTAAAACTTTCGTGAGAAAGAATAAAAATAGAAAGTAATTACTCTTTGAAGTTTAAGTGTATAAGGGAAGTACAAAAGTAACCTAACCCTACCTAACAGATTGTTTCATATCGGATGCAAATAGAGTACTTTCTGATCCTTTATTCAGTGTCACCTCATTTATTTACCTCCTTTACTTGCATGATAATCTCTAATCCCAATATTTCAGCAATCTTGCTGAGAGTGCTGAATGTGGGATTACCCTTGCCTGCCTCTATACTTTTGATTATACGCAGACTTAATTCTGTATAATCAGCCAGATCTTGCTGAGTTAATTCTAATTGCAAGTGGCGATCTTTTATGATTTGACTTATATTCATGGTGCAATATATTGTCTTTTATGGGTAAATATAGCATTTATCATTGAATAAAATAGGGAAAAGTGCAATATATTGCATTATTTGCATGCTTTTGATTTCGATATTGAAATATTGACTAAAATGAAGAGTTTGTTTGATTTGTATTGGGAATTATTTGTAATATTTCAACTTTGAAGTTGAAATATTGCTTTAAATTCTATGGTTATTCAATTTTAATATTTATTTTTGTGGAAAAATAATAATATGGCAACACAAGAGGAGGTTGAAGCGTTTTTAAAGCAATTCCATCAGAAGTTAAAAGTCTTTAGTATTATCTTTAGAGATGAAAGAGGAAAAAATGCTCAAACATTAGCTGATTTGGAAATAACCCCAAAATATAGAGAAACTATTATAAAAGCAATTGAAGTAGAAGATTATTCTTAGGGACCAATAGTTGATACACTTAATCATTTAGGCGATATGTGGGTGTTCGGAAAAGATGTGAAAGGTCATGAGATTTATATAAAGATTTCGCTTGGAAGAGATAATTGTCAAACGATATGTATTTCATTTCATATTGCAGAATATAGAATGAAATACCCATTTAAAGGAGGAAAATGATGAAAAGCCCTTTTACAGGAGGAAATGTAAGCCTTCAGCAAGAAAATTCAGAATTGGTATTTCGCAAAGAGAAGTTTCAATACACTTATCTTTATTATGAGTGTGAGGATACTAAAGAGCATTTCACAACGACGGAAATTGATGAGCTAAATCTTGCACAAGTGTACAATCAGTACAGAATAAAATATGGTATCCCGTTTCCTGATGAAATAAAGCAGATACGAGAAATGTATGATCTGTCAGCTTTAAAGATGTCTGAGATATTGGGGTTTGGGGACAACCAATATAGATTGTATGAAAGTGGAGACATGCCAAGTGAAGCGAATGGAAAAGTGCTGAACTTGATAAAAGATCCTGCAATCTTCGAGACATTTGTAAGAAATGCAAGATATCAGTTGGAAGAAAAAGAGTTTAAACGGATATTGGCTAAACTAAATAAAGTAATAGAATCCCAACTACCTAATATTGAAGAAGAACTGATTTATGACTCATATACAAGAGGGAGCATAAATGGCTATGCAACGCAGTCGTATAAGAAGCTTAAGAATATCTTATTATACTTTATAGAGCGTTGTGACGGGGTGTTTAATACTAAGATGAATAAGTTACTTTTCTATACCGATTTTCTTTGTTATAAAAAGTATGGAAGGGCCGTGAGTGGTTTGGCTTATAAGGCTATTCAATATGGTCCTGTACCTGTAAGATGGGATAGGGTATATAGTTTAGTGGATGGTATTGACCAAGATATTGTTGAATTTGAATCTGGTTATTCCGGGGTAAAGTTAGATTCATTATTGATGCCGGATATGAATGTTTTTTCTACGGAAGAATTGTCGGTGTTAGAATCTGTATATGAAAATTTTAAAAATTCAACTGCCGCCGATATTTCTGCCATAAGTCATAATGAAGATGCTTGGAAAAAGTATTATGGCACCAATAAACTAATTGATTTTAGAGAAGCTTTTACTTTGAAAGCTTTATAATGAAACTTATCATTCTGTCATTCAAGGATAAAATTTAGCTATGCTTTGAATGACAGAATGAAAAGTTTTTATTGATACAACTGATTATTCCTCACACTCTCCGCCTCCAGAAGTATTACCTCGTAGCGCCTCATATTCTTGCTTGTAACATACTGGAAGCCATATTTGGTGAGAATCTTCCCTAACAGGATTTTTCCGGCATGGTTATATTGATAGCCGGTTCTGTTTCTGATTTCTTCCGCTATTTCGCTCACCGTCATATACTTGAAGCTTTCGAAGCGCTCCGGTTTGCGGAAGTGTGTCAGTAGCATTTCTTCTTCGGGAGTCTGGAAGATGAAAGGCTTGTTGTTGCGCTCTATCTCATCATTTTCGTCGGCCTCGAACCAGTAGCGATAACCGGTGTCCAGCAGGTGCTTGATTTGGGCATAGAGCTGTGGGTAGTCGATTTCGTAGCGGTCTATCTTTTCGATTTCATAGCAGAGGAAGCGGCGGTTGCCAGTAGGATCATACAACACTTGCGGGTAGTTGCAGGTACCGGCAAAGGATGCCCAGTGGGGCAGGTTCGAGTATGGCGGGCATAAGGCAGGCGGATACTGATAAACTTCCGGGTGATGAGGTCCTTCAGCAGACTGAGTTCGTGCCCCGTCATACCCTCGAACTCATCGAAGTTGATGAGCATAAATTCCGCCATGCGGGAGAGGTCGTCCTTGTTGCCGGCGGAGATGATGCCGGTACTGAGATAATCGGTTCGTAAGTCATTTGACAGGATTTTGTTGATGAAAGTCGTTTTTCCCAGGTTCTGCTTGCTGCATAGCAGGAGGCAAAGGTGGTTCACTACCTCTTCTTGCGTGGCGGCGACTACCATACCTACCAGAAAATGCCTGAAACCTTTCAGCCAGAACTCTCTTTGGGCAGGGGTGGTATGAACACTTTCGGCAAGGCGACCGATGTGGTCGATGCCGTCCCATTGGGGCAGGTGATTCATATACTCGCGGATGGGATGGTAGGAGAAACTGAAATCGGAGTAGATCAGGTTCTCCATGTTCTTGACGCTGCAAGGATAACCGGCTTCATTCAGCTCCATCCAGATGCTGTTACTGACCATGTCATCCAGCATGACGAAATCCTCTTCACCCTTTTTGCGACATTCCATGCGGTGCTTCATCTGGTTGTAGCGCGTTTCGTAATGACTGTTGATATACTGTCCGATGCGGAGGAAGTTCCATTGCGAGGTTTTCAACTTACGTGTGTTAAATTCGTCCGTGTGCTGATAAGCACTGTCCGTCAGGGAATCTATTTCTTCGAGCGGCATATCGGTGAAGTTGAGGCGCAGGAAAGGGGCGACTTCTTCTTTGGGAATGCCGTAAGCATTGTATGTGCAGGTTAGCCGGAACAGATAGTTGTTGCGGTTGCCTTCTTCGTATTTGTTTTTGTGATCGTGATAGTAAAGAAGGAGGGCGAGTAGGGAACGACTTTCGCTTTGAGGATAAGAGATGTTGTCCGAAGGCTTTTGGTACGGAGGTTTTTCTGTGGTTATTCCGGAAGACTTTTTCCGTCCGGGAGTTTCCTTTTTCTTTTCTCTGAGAGGGCGGTTGAGGTCGACGATAAGAATCTGCGGATTAGGGTTCAGATAGACATTCTCATCGTGAGGCAGGTAGCAGATGCGTGTCATGTCTTTGCCCGATTCGTCGATGTCCGTCTGGCAAAGCTCTTCGTAGAGTGAAGCAACCTGGTCGTAGGCATGCGCATGGTAGTTGCGGACTTCTTCGGGAGATTGCGGCAGGGTGCCATCGGGCAGACTGGTGATTGTGGTCAGTTTGTAACCGTTGCCCTTCGGACTGGTAAAGCTGATGTGGGTATGCGGATTTCCGGTGACTGCCTTTGAATGCGTGCCAGTTCTTCGGGGGATTTCTTGTCGAGGTCGAGGACGATTTCTCCGTTGTACTCGGTGAGTTTATCGTATCTGCGTCCTCCGGTGAAGCGGGCGGAGAAGGTGACGGAGGGAAGTTCTCTTTTTATGGTATCGGCGGTTGCGATGTCATTGGCAGTGATATGCTGTCGGATGTCAAGAGTCATGTGTGCCAGTTTTTCATCGTGGCGGATGAGGTTGGCCACTTCTTCGTCGGTTACTTCGGCGCAGGGCGGTTGTTTTTTTTTTTTTTAAGGGGGGGGGGAGGGGGAAAAGCCCCCCCTGCCAGTACTATACGGTCGGCCTTGCGGA
>ERZ791618.266-NODE-266-length-30022-cov-2.211933_pt1 | contig 30022 bp, 24 predicted proteins | sample MGYA00510059_ERZ791618 | MGnify/ENA primary metagenome ERZ791618 (study PRJEB30046, sample SAMN00715159) | human gut metagenome | study: EMG produced TPA metagenomics assembly of the A metagenome-wide association study of gut microbiota in type 2...
GCAATATCACCATAAGCGTTCACCATGGCCTCTGCATAGTTCAACAGAACTTCAGCATAGCGAAATAATACCCAGTTGTGATGAGTTGCAGCAGAGGAAGAGCCAGCTTCAAAACTGATGCTGTTATTTACATACTTACGCAAATAATAACCGGTGGAAGTAGCATTCGTTAAAGGCAAACCATTGGCACCGCCTTCATGAATTTCCACTGCATTCTTAGCCGGCCATGTCATACCATTATGCACAATCGTCAAATAGAAACGGGGATCTCTGCCTGTATAAGGATTCTGGCTCATTGCTTCATTATTCCAGTCAAACTCCTCACCTGTTGCCATTTCAAATGCACTTGCCAGGTTTTCCGTCGGGCAGGTAGTTGTTTTACCACCTGTTACACCCATAGGAAAGTTGGCTGCTTCAAAACTGGTACTTGTTCCTGTAGGACGTACCAAGATCACTTCATTACTTGCCGTATTGGTGGCACCAAACAGATTTGAGAAACTGGTATCCAGCTTATAACCTAATGCAGAACTCTGCCCAATAATTTCATAAGCAGCTTCTGCAGCAGCCACCCACTTACTTTTATTATTGCCGGAATTAAATAACGGACTGGCAGCGTACAAAGCGGCACGTGCCTTTAGTGCCAAAGCCGCACCTCGCGTTGCACGTCCATACTCGCTACCAGGCATTTTGGTATAATCTACAGGTAGAAGTGTAGACAGTTCCGTGCATTCCGAAATAATAAAATCGAAGATCTGTTCTGCCGAAGCAGGTTCTGCCGCATTGGCTTCAGCCTGAGTGACAACCTTAGTTATCAGAGGTACATTTTGATAACGTCTGACCAATTCAAAGTAGAAATAGGCACGCAGAAAGCGAACTTCATATTCAAAGTTAGGATAAGTGATCATCCAGTTATCATAATCGTTGGTATTTTCCCATGTTTCAAATTTCAACCCCGTCAGGTTTTCCAAATAGAAGTTGGCGTCATGGATACCATTATAATAATTGGCAAATTGATCATCAACCGTATAATTAGGCGACCAAGTACCATTCACAAAACGCTTTATATTAGATGATTCATAAATATGAACCGCATCATCTGTGGCAGCATCCAGCATGGCACCATCGATATTACAAAAGTTCGAAGGCAGATAGCCATAAACATCTGTTACAAATTGCTTAACGCGATTATAGCTTCCCTGAATTTCTTTCAAAGAGTAGTAATCCGATTCATTGCAATCCATAAAATCACAGGATGCCAACAAACTGACAGAGATAAATATCGCAAATAATTTCTTTAGTTTCATAACATTCATTTTTTTAGAAAGATAGATTAAATCCGAATGCATATTGAGTCATAGTAGGATGCTCTGTACCGATGGATTCCGGGTCACGAAGATCAATTCCATCCAGACAGAATAAGTCATGTCCACGAGCAAAAACTTTCACGCCAGCCAGGAAACCAGTCTTCTTCAACAACTTCGTCGGAAAGTTATAGTACAGCTCCAAGGTTCTCAACTTCAAAAAAGAAGCATCGGACACCCACATAGAGTTAGTATTGTAATTATTATCCGATCCGGAATAAGTCAGGCGGGGCAAAGTTCCGTTAGGATTCGATTCGCTCCAGCGGTTTTCCCAATAATAAGTAGAGATTGTATTGTTGTCTACAATCGGGCGGTAAATACTTGCCGTATTCAATACTTTACTATAATTGCCTACACCCTGAAACAGTGCATAAACTCCAAAACCTTTGTACTCCAATCCTAAATCAAATGAATAATAGATTTCAGGACAAGTTGCATTATAACCTAAAGATACTTGGTCATAACCATCAATTTTATTATCACCGTTTTGATCCTTAAACATCAAATCGCCCGGACGTACATCACCTAACAATTGCTCCACACCACGATTGTCTATTTCATCCTGAGATTTATAGATTCCTATCACTTCATAACCGAAAATTTGGTTCATAGAACCTCCTGTGCGTTTGAGATAATCATACGGGCGATACTCTTCATTCTGATTTTTAATTTTATTGCGGGTAAAGGTGAACTGTCCACCCAGATGATATTTAAAGTTACCGATATTATCATCCCACGCCAAAGAAGCTTCAATACCTTTATTATCGACAACACCATTATTGATCTGAGGCACAGACATCCCAAATATCGGGAAACAGAACCACCACTACTCACCAGAATATCTGTACGGTGATCGTAGAATGCATCCAAGGTCATCGTCAACTTATTCCAAGCTCTAAAGTCGATACCAACATTCAGTTTATGGGATTTCTCATAAGTCAGCCCATCGATTCCCAACTGAGTAAACTTCATGCCGGATGAAGAAGAAGGCACATTAGTGGCATTCTGGAAATAGTAAGAATTTCCACTGCCATAAATATTCTGGAACAGATTTACACCATAATCGGCACGACCGGAAATACCATAAGAAGCTCTGACCTTTAAAAGATTCAGCCAATCTCTCTTCATGAAATTCTCCTCAGACAAAATCCAACCTGCACCTATCGCAGGGAAAATTCCCCAACGATCATCCGGATCAAGTATGCTGGAAGCAGAACCTGATAATGAGAAATCAACCAGATAACGGTTATTATAAGTATAGTGTGCACTACCCACTATATCCATAAATGCACGTCCAGAGTTCTGACTTTTTGTCTTTGCCTTATCCATGGAATACAGCAAAGTTGCATTTAAACTATGTTTATTCCATTGTTTGATATAATTGGTATAAAACTCCAGGTTAAAATGAGTGGCAACCGAACCTACACTCTTCGAGAAACCCAAAGTTCCTTCATTACGAAGAGTTGTATAGATATTCTCACCGGTTGCAAAATCAACAGATGCGGACTCATAGCCAAATTCTTTAGTATTATTGTCCCAATATGAAGCGGTATTATCTATACCTACCTTAAAACCTGCCGACCAACCGGGAAGTATAGCAGACAAATCCTGCTTCATGTTTACATCCGCATACATGGCACGCGTTTGAGAACGTGCATACCCTCTACCGGAAATAAGGGCAACCGGATTATTGGAATAATTGGTTGTACCACCCCATATTCCCCTGTCTGTCTTTACAGGGAATGCACCTGAAGGCACCTGGAATAAGGCATTGAAAATATTACCCGTGTTCTCGCCCGGACGATTATGTTCCGTGAAATTACCCAATAAATTTAACTGTACAGTAGTCGTTGGACTTACCGTGATATCCAGATTTGTACGGACGTTCAGCCTTGAATATTTCAACTGCGTAGAATAACCATCGTTATCTGATGTCGGTTTCAATAGACCTCTATTATCCAGGAAGTTCAGCATCGTATAGTAACGTACAAACTGACTTCCTCCTTGTGCTGTGAAATTCACATTATCACCGTAACTCATGTCTCTCAAAGATTCATCCAACCAATCCACATTCGGATAAACACCCGGATAAGTCTGATTCTTGAATGCATCCAGTTCCGTACCCGAATAGCGGGGAGCCAAGCCGTCATTCTCCATCGCCTCATTCAATGCCATGGCATACGTATAACCGTCAGCGAATTTAGGCAAACGCTTAGGAGAAGCATATTAAATTCATAAGAGAAAGTGATCTTAGGTGCACCTACCGATCCTCGTTTTGTTTTCACAAGAATAACACCGTTTGCGCCCCTTATGCCATACAAACTGGTAGACACAGCATCCTTTAAAACGCTGACTGATTCTATTTCTTCAGAACTCAATTCGTCAATCGAACGTTCAAAACCATCCACCAGCACCAACGGACTATTGGAATTCAAAGAGCCATTTCCACGTATATACAACGTTGCGCCATTCTCCCAAACCGTACCGGCTTTTTGTAAAACCTGTAGTCCGGGAAGCGTACCAAATAACTGGTTAGATGGTTTTATGCTGTTCTTATGTGAGAGATTCGTTGTAACAGAAACTGCACCGGTCATCTCTCTTGCATCCATGGTAATAGTACGTCCCATTTCTACCACCTCATTATTCTGACGGACTGTCAGTGTGTCTTCCTGAGCCATTACGCCAAGTGAACACAGTACGCCAGCCAAAAATATATTGATCTTTTTATTCATAATATTTTTCATTTCTAAGTTCCAGAAACATTATTCCCAACCCGGATTCTGTATCAATCCGTATCCCTTATTCACCTCGTCCTGCGGGAAGGCACTAAAGTACCAGATAGAAGAGAATCCACCGGCATTCCACCAGGCACGGTTTCTATCTGTTTCAGCCAGAGAGAAAGGTTCGCAAATATACGTGCCATCCTCTTTATTCTTATATACATTCAGCCCATGTAAAGGTGTATTGAACTTATCTTCCATTTTCCAACGGATGAGGTCGAAGAAACGTACTTCTTCGTAACCAAACTCACAAGCACGCTCACGAAGAACAGCTTCACGGAATTGCTCTTGCGTCATTCCTGTTTTCAAGCCACCCAAGCCTACACGTGCACGTACTTCATTTACGCATTGATATGCTTGGCTGTTAGGACCGCCATTATATTCATTCAAAGCTTCTGCATAACTCAGATAAAGTTCTGCAATACGTAGATGTGGCCACTGGATAACATGTCCGCTAAGTTCATTACCACGATCCAATCCCCATTTGCGGCAAGCCAGTCCGGTTTTCAGACTTAAACTATGCATGGCTCCTTGTCCCCAGTCTTTTCCTTTCGGATAATTGGTTTTATCACTGGGATACTCCTGGGTTAATTCCACTGTTCTTCCCTGATAAATATCGCCATCCAATATAAAGGTTTCGTTTAAACGAGGATCACGGTTCACGAATGGGTTTGCAGTATGTTCAGGATTGTTCCAGTCAAAATCTGAGCCATCAGCCATCGGGAACATATCGAAGTATTCTTTAGTGGGGCAATAGCCTCCCCAACGGATGGCATTCCACAACACTAGCTGTCCGGCACTTAAACTTGCCGAATAGATATTCCGATGTACAGAAATCAGTGTTTCGGTAGTTCCACGATCAAAATAAGCTTTACGGAAAGCATAACGATATTCACTTGGTGAAACATCATTTTTTTGTACCAAACGATAAAAGCCATTCTGGCCGAGGGCATTAAAGAAAGCCTCACAAGCATCTACAGCCTTTTTCCACCGTTCGCGGTCGTAATTACCAAACCAGGTCATGTGCTGTTCCGAAGCCTCTCCGGCAGCATAAGGCTGATCGCTGTTTAACAACGGACTTGCCACAAACAATAAGACTCTCGCTTTCAATCCGTAAGCGCCAGCTTTGGTTAAACGACCATCCCACTGTGCCATATCTTCATCCGAAATTCTCCATGGAAAGTCCTGACAAGCTATGACATCATTCAGAAGTCCTATGATAAAATCAACTGTTTCTTGCAGGGTTGCACGTTTAGGCATTTCGTCATCGGCTGCAATCACCCTATCTACAATAGGGAGTCCACCATAATGACGCAACATGTGTGCATAATAGATAGCAACAAGCATTTTGGCTTCTGCTTTCAGACGCTCTTTCTCAGTTTGGGTCATATCAGGCACACGGTCTACATTATTATAAAGTATCCATGCATGGCGAATTGCCGACCACATGTGAGTCTCGCTTTCATTAAAACGAATCTTAGTAGTCATGTAAGTTGCTCTGGGAGCATTCTCGACAGAAGAATTATAACTACCTGAGTAATAAACACGCTGAACACCGGAGTATCCTACATTATCGCAATTCAAGTCGGTGAGTCCTTCAATAGTTCCCAACCACATGGTAGTATAATAGCCACTGGTTTCCAAACCATAAGGCAAATATTGATAGCTATACGACAATACGCGACGGGCATACTCTGCCGTAGAAAATACGGTGTCAATCGTAACATCCGTACTGGGCGGCTTCTGCAGGAATTTATCCCCGAAAGCCAAATCCTCACACGCCATTGTCACAAATAGACCTAAGGCCAATAATATAACGTGAAAATGCTTTCTTATATTTTTCATAATAACTGTTTATTAAAATCCTATTTTTAAACCAAAATTCACGACTTTAATCAACGGATAGGCGCGTCCATCCGGATTAGATTCAGGGTCACAGAAGTCCAGATCACTAAATGTCAACAGATTATATCCGGAGAGAGACAGGCGCAAAGAACTGATACGGAATTTCTGTAACATAGCTTTGGGGAAAGAATAACCTACTTCAATGTTCTTCAGACGAATATAGGAAGCATCACGCAACCATAAATCCGAGTCTTTATAGTTATTGGTTTTACTACCACTCAAAGAAATGGCAGGAGCTTTTGCACTATTCCCTTTTTCAGTGTCCAAGCATCATCAATCATATATTGAAGAAGTGAATTTGTGCCCGTTTCTCCAAATGGAGTACGATAGATACGACTTACAAGACGGGAAGTCTGGAATGCACCTGCCCACGTATACTCAGGTCAAAGCCTTTCCAGGAAAAGCCCAACTGCATATTGCCATTTAGAAGTGGATAGGTAGGATAACCAATAGCCGATATATCATTTGCATCAATCTTACCGTCCTTGTTCAGGTCTTTATACTTCACATCTCCGGCTATGGGTGAGAAACCGGAACCATGATCGGGAATGCCATTTTCTTTTCCTTTCAAAGATTCATAATTAGCAGCATCCTCTTCCGTAAAGAAGCCGTCATTTACATAGCCGAATTGTTGCCCAACCGGACGTCCGGTTTCACACATCCATTCATAAGGCTGGGGAATTTCATCTTTGAAAATAACTTTATTCTTGGCATAGGACCAACTGGTACCGATATAATAACTAAAATCCCTGATTGCATCTTCCCAACGCGCAGTTACCTCAAAACCTTTATTGTCCACTTTACCCATATTTACAATAGGTAGAGAAATTGCCAGATAACCAGGGTTTACCTGGCGGGAAATCAAAATGTCTTTACGATGCTCGATGAAGTAATCAAAAGAAGTTTTCAGATGGCTATCGAAGAAATGCAAATCAACCCCATAATTCTGTTTTGCAGCAGTCTCCCAAGTTACGTCAGGATTTCCAACCTTCGACTCTTTGGCACCCGGAAGAAAATTATTGGTAGTAGAACCGAAACTATAAATACCTGTAGTATTATTGCCTCCCGCGGTACTGATGATATAACTATCGGGCAAATAAAGGAAACGTGATCCATCAGAAACGATATCATTACCTACAATACCATAAGATGCACGTAGTTTCAAGTAACTGACATAAGGTTTCAGTGGCTCCATAAACTTCTCTTCAGAGATAATCCAACCGACTGAACCGGCAGGGAATGTACCGAAACGCTTCCCTTCTGCAAAGTTCTCCGAACCATTATAACCAATACTAAGGTCTAATAGATAACGAGTTTTGTAATCATAAGTGGCACGTCCCACAAAGCCTACGTAACTACGGGGAATACCTGTATTTTTGCTGGGATAATATTTCATTGTTTGATTGTACATAGCCAGAGCAGAGACATGATGTAATCCAAAATCTCTTTGGAAATTCAAAGCTGCTTCAAGATACCAGTCACGGGACTGTCCAGCCTCCTGTGTCCAACCCATAGTCTGTGCTTCCTGTATCTTTCTTATCAAAGTCTCGCCACTTTCTGTAAGGTAGGCCTCATATTGGTCGGCTTTTCCTTCACGGCGTCGTTTATCAGTCACACCACTATTATAAGCTCCTTTAATATGCGCTTTTAAGCCTTTTGTGAGAACATCAAGTTTCTGTTCCAGAGAAAAGTCGAAGTTAATCACATTTCCGCCTGTAGTGGTGTACCCTTTACCGTAATATGTATTCAGTCCATCATTAATAACACCGAAATTGCCAAATACCGATTTATTGACGGAAATCCATTTACCATCCACAATTCCAGCTCCCGAAAAAGGTACGGCACTGTAAATGTTGTCATACAAATAAGAGATATCAGTATAAGTACCGTTATTATAGTTAGGCTCCGTCTTGTCAGTAAGACGCCCTCCCAGATTGATCTTCATAGAGGTGGTTTTCGTCACATCTATATCCATATTGATACGATAGTTATAGCGGTTATAGCTAAAGCCACGATCATTTTCATGGAAAGTCTCAAAAAGTCCCTTTTGGGTAAATACACCTAAGGAAGCAAAATAACGTACCCGGTCGGAACCACCGGAAATTGTCATATTATGTTGTGTCTGCAGTGCGGAATTTTTAATCAGCAAATCCGTCCAGTCCGTATCGGCATAAAGAATTGGATTACTATGTGTACGGAAACCTTCCAGCATTGCATCTGTAAACATCAGTTTGTCTTCAGCAACACCGTCACGCAGTTGGGCAGCATTATATGTCATAGCATAGTCGTAACTGTTAGCAAACTCCGGAATATTGGTAGGCATCTGAAGACCGGCACTGGTGGAGAAAGTTATTTTAGCTTTACCGGATTGTCCGCGCTTCGTTGTCACCAGGATAACACCATTGGCACCACGCACACCAAATACGGCTGTAGCAGAAGCATCTTTCAATACGGTAATATCTTCCACTTCATTGGGGTCCAATTGGGTGAACGAACGTTCCACTCCATCGACCAGACATAATGGAGCGGACAAACCGGTAGACAAGGAACCTACACCACGCACATACAGCGTTGCATCATCAGCTCCGGGCTGACCGCTACTCTGTACACTGGATAATCCGGGAACCTTGCCGCTCAATGCATTGGCAATACTTCCTACCGGAGATTTCATAATCTCATCTGATTTCACAGAGGATAAAGCACCGGTAACGGTTACTTTCTTCGTAGTACCATAGGCAATAACCTGTACTTCCTCTAACAGCGTAGCACTTTCAGCCATTGAAATCTTCAGCTTGCTCTCACCTTTATAGACAATTTCCTTGTCTTCGTATCCCACAAAGGACACCACAATGGTAGCACCAATCGGAACACTTAAGGTAAACTTACCATCTAAATCCGTAATCTTACCATTCTGGGTACCTTTCACCCTGACAGTAGCACCAATAATCGGGCCTTGGTCATCAAAGACCTCTCCCGTTACTACTCTTTCCTTGTCTTGTTGTGTTACAGCCACAGCTTCGGAACGTTTTTCGTCTCCTAAGCTCTTGCCGGGACATATGGCCAAGAAAGCAAAAATAAAAATCCACAATTTGTTTTTCATAAAAAAGTGATTTTACATAACATTATTAAATAAGGAATAACCATGGTCAATATTTTAGTATCGCATATACACTTACTAAAACAGTGCAAATGAATGGAATCTACAAGACAGGCACCTGACCATTGAGTCATATAGAGTGGCACAAATTGTTTTGCAGACAATTTGTGCCCCATTTCGGACAAAACTAACAGTATTCTTTGTCGGAGAAGTTTTATTCCTGAATATCCTCTTCTGCCTGAGAATCCTCCCGGGGAGAATCTTTTCTATAAGACAAAGGAGCAACTCCATAAAAAGACTTGAAACAGCGGCTGAAATAACGTGGAGAAGTAAAGCCCAGCCGATACGAGATTTCTGAAATATTATATTGTGGTTCTTCCTGCAGCAACCTTAAAGCTTCTTCCAATTTCAGCTTCATTGTAAACTCATTCGGAGTTAACCCCATAACTTCTTTCAAGCGAAGGAACATTTTGCTCCGCCCCATATTCAATTCGGAAGCCAGCATATTCATATCAAAGTCCGGATTGTCAAAATTACGTTTTATGACTTCTGATGCCGTATCCAGCAGTTTCTGATCTGCAGCCGTAAAGCCACCGGCCTCCTGGGGGATCATAGCTTCTGTCCTACTCAACTTTTTCAGCAACAATCGCCTGTTTCTTAGCAGATTATTGCAACGTGCCAAGAGTAATTTCACATTAAAGGGTTTTGTGATATAATCATCTGCTCCAAACATATATCCTTCTATCGTATAATCTATTGAAGATTGTGCCGTAAGCAGTACAACAGGGATATATGCCAATTCCAGAGAATTCTTAATTTTATAGCACATTTCCTTGCCAGACATCACCGGCATCATAACGTCACTCACTACCAGATCCGGCTGCAATTGTTGAGCCAGTTCAAAACCCATTTGTCCGTTTGATGCTTTATATACAATATAGCTTGATGAAAAAATACCTTCCAACATATCCAATACTCCTTCATCATCTTCTACCAACAATACACGAGGTTTTCCGGATTCTTCTTTCTCCTGCCCGGTACCCATCTCGCTCTCTTCAGACTCTTCTTCCGGTAATGGTTCCACTTCATCGTAGACAATAGCTTCCCAATCCAAGGCAGGTACCGTTACTTTCTCATGTTCCAACTCTTCCTTAGTAAAATGGTTGTTGCCCAGAAGCAGTTGTATTTTAAAGCTACTTCCTTCTTCCAATACACTTTCTACGGCAATATCACCTCTGTGAGCCTCAATTATTCCTTTAGTAAGAGCCAGCCCGATACCACTTCCAACAATCCCCCTCTGTTGCTTTTCATTCCCTTGATAAAAACGTTCAAAAATTCTGGATAAATCATCTTGGGGAATTCCACATCCGGTATCTGATACAGTTATTTCCATTATCTGCTGCTGCTTCCTGACTGATACCTTAACACTTTTCCCATCAGATGTATATTTAAAAGCATTCGATAACAGATTAAACACTGCTTTCTGCATCTGCACAGGGTCAAACCAGACTTCCATCTTCTCATTGGGATGTTCAAACGTATATACTATATTTCTTTTCCGGGCAAGTTCCCAAAATGAACGGTAAACATCTTCCAGAAATGGCACTATATCAACACACTCTACCTTCAATTTCATGAATCCCTGCTCCTGTTTTCTGAAATCCAATAGTTCTGTAATCAAAAAACGTAGATTCATTGCATTCTTATGAATACTATGTAACTGCGATAAACAGAAAGTGAAAGCTTTTCTGATTGCAACAACATCTCTATCTGCCCAACGATCAAAGTTAACGGAGTACGGAATTCATGGGATATATTAGTAAAGAAACGAAGTTTCATTTTATTCACTTCTTCTATTCGTTCCTTTTCATCCTTTTCTTTGGCTAATGAAAGAGCCAGTGCCTTACGGGCATTTCGTACCCTCAGGAAAACATATATAATTCCTGCTACTATCAGAAAATACACCAGATAGGCCCAAAAACTACGATACCAGGGATAATGTATCACAATGTTAAGTGCTATTTCCTCTCCCATATCCTCACCCAATCTGTTTTTTGCCTCACGTACTTTTAATACGTAATTCCCCGGAGCAAGATTCGTTAAATCAGTCGCAATTGGTTTGTTGATATCCAATCCTTATCAAAACCTTCTAATTTATACTGATACCAAATACTTTTTTCTAATTCGATATAGTTAGAACTGGAAAAGTCCACCATCAGATTATTCTGCCAGGACGACAAATCGATATGCTGTATAAATGGCAATGATTCCTCCAATACATGTTGGGTATCTCCCGGACACACCTTAACATTATTGACAAAAAGACTCACAAAATAAAGTTCAGAAGTGTCACTCTCATCATTCATATATAAATCTTTCTCACGAAACGAGATCACACCATCTACCCCACCGATATAAACCATGTCGTCATCCGCTACACAAATTCCACCTCCATCTGCAACTGCAGAAATCATACCTTTTATAGCTCCTAACTCAACTGAATACATCGAATGGCTAAAAGGTGAATAAATAGAAATCCCTTTATCATTGGTTATCAGTATATTATTTAGAGGAGATTCAGCCAGATTATAACAGAAATTACTTAGCAAACTATTTTGTTCAGCTGTGTAATGTTCCCACTTCCCTGTATCATAGTTATATGAAAACACTCCATTACCTATGGTCGAAACGTAAACAGTTCCATCCGTAGCTTCCATTATCTTAGTAATCCGTACCTTACGGTTTTCTAATGTGTCAAAGTGCACAGATTCGATCTTGCCCCAATCACTTAAAGATAATTTATACAGGTCTAAATCGGCAGCCAGCCAAACATATCCCCGGGAATCAATTTCAAATGTCTGAAAAATATCTTTATTGCTGATTAATTGGAATTCTCCTTTATCCGGATGCATACGCCAGAAGCCATTCCGGGCTGTCACATACAACCAGCCATCTTTAAATAGTGAATAATAAATAATATGGTCAGGACCTTTTCCGGTACGTTTATAGTCATCCAAATAATTATGAAAATGATTAGTTGCTCTATCATAGAGGCTAAGTCCTCCCGTATATGTACCTATATATATTTGGTCACGGCTTTCATCATAAGTAATAGTCTTCACATTATCATGCAAAATTGAATTCTTACCACTCTCAGTAGTATAATAGGTAAAAGTATTCGTTTTCCGGTTGAACCGATTTACACCTCCTCCATCCGTACATATCCAAAGGTCACGCCTCTTATCTTCTATTATTTGCCCTATAATCGGATAATTCAAACAATTATTGTTTGCCTCGGCATAGACGTAATACTTAAATAAATCCTTTTTCAGATTGAAATAATTCACACCTCCATAATAAGTGCCAACCCAGATAGTACCTTGCCTGTCCTTATAAAGAGAAAATACAGATTCATGTGATAACGAACCCGGATGAAAGTTCGGACGATATACACAATAAGTATCCGCACTGGGTCTATACATCTGTAATCCATCAAAAGTACCGAACCAGACATTATTTTGGTCATCCTCCACAAAACTACGTATCTGTTCACTTACTACACGATCGGAAGCAGATATTTCTTTTTTCAGAGTTCCATCACGCCCTATCTTATATAAGCCTCTCATGCGGGAAGCAATCCACAATTCATTTCTGCTACTTACAAATAATTTAAAAATCTCGATTTCCGGTAACAGGCACTTTACGGTTTCTCCTTCCAATACATATAGACCTTTGGCTGTTCCAATCCATATTTTATCCCCACTTTTAGCCATACACCAAATTGTTGGAGTATTTAACTTCTGATAAAAAGACAGGGAGTCAGCCTCAGCATTATATCTAAACAAGGAATCACTGGCAGCACACCAGACTTCATGATCAAAAGCAGCAATGGAACTTATGCCTGTAGGATATATTTCCTTAAAACGTTCTTTTCTAATATCATATTTAATTAGCGCTCCATCTGTCTTCAAAAAACATCCCCGTAAAAGTCACCTACGATTTGATCGACTACTCCATTAATGAACTTCTTCTTCCGAAGTTGATTATCTATGATTTCATAAGATTTATATGTAGAGAGCCGTTCGCCATCATAGATATTAACCCCCTCATTTGTCCCAAACCACATACGCCCCAAAGTATCCTGGTAGATGGCCAGAACCGAAAGATTTGAAAGTCCATCTTTCATATCCAGTTTCTTGAAATACTGTCCATACAAGTTAATGCAAAATAATAATAAGACAGGTGTTACATAGTATTTGGTTCTTTTCATATAAATTATTAATTTCTTAAAAGCAAAACTATAGAAATAATTCAAATAAGGCAAATAAACTTTTAAAATTATAGTTTTCTCGATTTTAATAGTTTCAAGCTATGCCAATAACGTCCATTTTTGTAGCACAAATTGTGTAATCATCTAAAAATGAAATGTATCAAAGAGAGCTACTCTGAAATTTTCTATACCTTTGCACTAATCCTAAAATCAAAATACAGAAAGCCATGAAAGGAATTTTCTTATCAATACTATTGTTTTTATCAACGTTAAGCATACAAGGTGCTGAGTCAAATAAAGAATACACATTATGGTACAATCGCCCGGCATACAACCGTGGGGGAAACTTTAGCCAAATTGCAGCAAGAGGATTTCCTTATGATGAAGATTGGGAGAAATGGTCACTTCCCATTGGGAATGGTGCTATGGGAGTCTGCATCTTCGGACGAACTGATGTAGAACGTATCCAATTAGCAGAGAAAACGATGGGTAACAAGGGTGCCTATGGTATGGGAGGATTCACTAACTTCGCAGAAATCTACCTGGATATTCATCATAACTATGCACAAGATTACAAGCGCGCACTACGCTTAAATGATGCAATTTCCACTGTAAACTACAAACATGAGGGAATAGAATATGCCAGAGAATACTTTGCCAGCTATCCTGCCAATATAATTGCTGTAAAATTAAAAGCCAGTCAACCGGGTAAGGTGTCATTTACACTTCGTCCGGTCTTGCCGTACCTGCATTCGTTTAATGATGAACAAACCGGACGTAGCGGACAAGTACACGCTGAAAAAGATCTCATAACATTGAAAGGAGAAATCCAATACTTCCATTTACCTTACGAAGGGCAAATAAAAGTAGTGAATTATGGGGGAACGCTCTCCTGTTCAAACAAGGGTGAGAACAACAGCACTATAGATATAAGCAAAGCCGACAGCGTAATACTATACATATCCGCTGCTACTTCTTACCAACTGAAAGACAGTGTCTTTCTTTTACCAAATGCAGAAAAATTCAAAGGCAATACCCATCCGCATAAACAAGTTTCTGAATGTATTGGGAGAGCTGTAGAGAAGGGGTATGAAGTCCTGCGCAATGAACACATCGCTGACTATCAACAACTTTTCAATAGAGTTAATTTCCAATTGACAGAAGATATCCCCTCTATCCCTACTGACAAGTTACTATACCAGTACCGCAACGGAAAGCGCGATGCATACTTGGAAGAACTCTTTTTCCAATATGGACGCTATTTGTTGATAGCTTCTTCACGCCCAGGCTCTCTTCCCCCCAACTTGCAAGGTGCCTGGAACCAATATGAGTTTGCTCCCTGGTCCGGAGGATACTGGCACAATGTAAATGTACAAATGAACTATTGGCCGGTATTCAATACAAATCTGACTGAACTCTTTATCCCATATGCGGACTATAATGAAGCATTCCGCAAAGCTGCAATCCAAAAAGCAGTTGACTATATCACTCAAAACAATCCGGAGGCACTAAACCCGATAGCCGAAGAAATGGCTGGACAATCGGTACCGGAGCTACGGCATTTGCCATAGAAGGTCCCGGAGGACATTCTGGCCCGGGAACAGGAGGTTTCACAACCAAACTATTCTGGGATTACTATGATTTCACCCGTGATAAACAACTACTGAAAGATCATGTCTATCCGGCACTTATGGGCATGGCCAAATTCCTGTCCAAAACATTGAAACCCCAACCTGACGGAACATTACTGGTATATCCGTCTTTTTCACCGGAACAGGTTCACCAACAGGTTTATTATCGATCTAAAGGATGCATATTCGACCAAAGTATGATTCTGGAGACATACCGTGACTTATTGCATGCTGCCGAGATTCTGAAAGTTAAAGATCCGTTCCTGAAAACGGTAAAAGAACAAATCGGGAAATTAGATGCTATATTGATTGGTGAATCCGGACAAATAAAAGAATTCCGTGAGGAAAAGAAATATGGAGAAATCGGACAATACCAGCACCGGCATATATCCCAGCTATGTGCTATGTACCCCGGAACCATTATTAATACCGGTACTCCGGAATGGTTAGAAGCAGCCAGAGTAACTCTGAAAGAGCGAGGTGACAAATCAACTGGATGGGCCATGGCTCACAGGCAAAACCTATGGGCACGAGCAAAAAATGGCAATCGTGCCTATAAACTATACCAAGACATCCTGACTTACGGAACTTTAGAAAACTTATGGGGTTCTCATCCTCCTTTTCAAATAGATGCTAATTTCGGAGCTACTGCCGGAGTAGCGGAAATGCTACTACAAAGCCATGAGGGATATATTGAACCCTTACCCGCCATCCCTGATAATTGGGATAAAGGAAGCTTCAGCGGACTAATGGCACGTGGAAACTTTCAAGTCTCAGCCACATGGGAAAATGGTATAATCCGGAGTATCCGGATTATATCTAATAAAGGAGAGCTTTGCCGGATAAAATACTGCAAAGCAGCAAGTGCACAAGTGACCGACAAGTATAACAAACCAATTAAAATCAAACTTTCCGGTAATGATATCTTTGAATTCAATACCCGAAAAGGAGAAATATATGAAATCATTTTCTAACACTTCAATCATTTATCATTAACAGTATTATGAAAAAACTACATTTAATTGCTTTTACTATCCTGTCTCTGTTTTCATTCCCGATGCAGGCACAGAAACTCCTGCCTGCCGAACAGGAGATAGAGCTACAATACGGTGCAGACCGTTTAGGAAAGCGATATGACGCAGCCATGCAAAAGTTCCGTGAAAACCGGCTGGGAGCATTTATTCATTGGGGATTGTACGCCATTCCCGGAGGAGAATGGAACGGTCAGGTATATAACGGGGCTGCCGAATGGCTCAAGTCATGGGCAAAAGTCCCCGCTGAAGAATGGCTGCAACTTATGAAACAATGGAATCCACAGAACTTCGATGCAAAGAAGTGGGCTAAAATGGCCAAAGACATGGGAGTGAAATACGTCAAAATTACGACTAAACACCACGAAGGTTTCTGTCTGTGGCCAAGTAAGTTTACAGAATACACCGTAGCTAATACCCCATACAAAAGGGATATTTTGGGAGAATTAGTGAAAGCCTACAACGAAGTGGGTATCGATGTACATTTCTACTTTTCCGTTATGGACTGGAGTCACCCGGACTGGCGCTACAGTATCAAAAACCAAGAAGACGAGATCGCCTTTCAGCGCTTCCTGGCATTCACCGACAACCAGCTTAAAGAACTTGCCACCCGCTATCCCACTGTCAAAGATTTCTGGTTCGACGGAACCTGGGATGAAAGTATCAAGAAGAACGGTTGGTGGACCGCACATGCAGAACGTATGTTGAAAGAACTCATCCCTGGCGTTACAGTCAACAGCCGACTACGTGCCGATGATTACGGCAAAAGGCACTTTGACAGCAACGGACATCTTATGGGAGATTACGAATCAGCTTATGAACGTCGCCTCCCCGATCCTGTAAAGGACCTGCAAGTAACCAAATGGGACTGGGAAGCGTGTATGACCCTTCCTGAAAACCAATGGGGCTATCACAAGGACTGGTCTTTGAGCTATGTAAAGAATCCGGTCGAAGTGTTGGAAAGAATCGTCCATGCTGTATCCATGGGTGGAAATATGGTAGTAAATTTCGGTCCACAAGCTGACGGAGATTTTCGTACCGAGGAAAAAGAGATTGCAAAAGCCATAGGTAAATGGATGCAAAAAAACGGGGAATGCATATACGCCTGTGATTATGCAGGTTGGGAAAAACAGGACTGGGGATATTATACACATAAAAAGAATAGCGTTTATATGATAGTATTCAATCGTCCTTATTCCAAGCAACTCACAGTAAAAGTTCCGAAAGAAACCCAAATTATCAATGCCGTATTGCTGAACGGAGAAAAAATGAAAGTTACAGAGACTGCCCGCAATGAATATAACGTGGGAGTACCTAAACAGGATTTCCAAGAGCCCTTCGTCATAAAACTGGAAATAAAATCCTCTAAAACATCTACTAATAAATACCATGAAGCACTTACTTAAAAAAAGAAATATGAAGCGTTTAATTATTTATTCCATTTTGTCCATAGTAGCGATTTACTCATATGGACAAAACAGTTTCAACAAAACTGATATAAAATCTATCATGAAAAGTGTTGCTGATTGGCAAATAGCCAATCCGGCAAAGGGGAATGAACACGATGATCTGAACTGGACATATGCCGCATTGTACATGGGAATGATAGATTGGGCCGAGTTAACCGAAAAAGAAGACAAAGACAGTTCTTACTATGAATGGTTGATGAAAATAGGCCGCCGTAACGCCTGGCAGGTAGGAAAATACATGTATCATGCAGATCATATAGCTGTGGGACAGGTATTCCTGGATATGTACCAGAAATATCACGACCGGAATATGTGGCTTCCTACACTGGCACGTACAGAATTTGTGATCAATCATCCGTCAGCCAGTACACTGGAACTGGATTACAGGAATATGGCAAGCCTGGAACGTTGGTCATGGTGCGATGCATTATTCATGGCACCTCCTGTCTATGCTAAAATGTATATGCTGACCGATGATTGGAAGTACATCGAATTCATGAACCGGGAATATAAAGCTACCTACGACTATTTGTTTGATAAAGAAGAAAAATTATTCTACAGGGACCACCGTTATTTCAATCAAAAAGAAGCTAACGGCACAAAAGTATTCTGGGGTCGTGGAAACGGTTGGGTACTGGGAGGTCTTTGCGAAATCTTGCAGACTTTGCCTCGAAATAATATGCACCGCCAGTTCTATCAGGATTTATTCATTACCTTGTCCGACCGTATCATTCAATTACAAGGAAAAGACGGATATTGGCACGCCAGTTTACTGGACCCGGACTCATATCCTTCACCCGAAACAAGTGCCACCGGCTTCATCGTATATGCCTTAGCTTATGGTGTAAATGAAGGATTATTAGATAAAGCAACCTTTATGCCTGCCATAGAAAAAGGATGGAAAGCCTTGGTAAAAGCTGTAGAAAAGGATGGGAAACTGGGCTATGTACAGCCCATCGGTGCCGATCCTAAGAAAGTGACCCGCGAAATGACCGAGGTTTATGGGGTAGGTGCATTCCTGTTAGCAGGCAACCAGATATATAAAATGGCCAAGTAAAATAAAGAATGATCATAACATAAAAACAGTAACTTGAAAAACAATATGAAAAATAAAATCCACCTTATAATTTTTCTATTTATAAGCAGTATTATATCGGTAAAAGCAAGCGTAGCCACAAATAGCAATCTTCCGGGCAATGAGGATGAATTTGAAGTACTGATGCAGAAAATCAGGCTCGACTTTGCTAAAAACCCCTCTATTGATGAAGCCTTAAAGAAATACAACGAGACTGACGGCTCATTCTCAGATGTAGATTATGGCAGTATCCAGCGTACAAAGTGGCCTCCTCTGGAACACGTCGACCGCCTGTACGATTTCGCCTTTGCTTATACAAATCCTAAAAATAAATATTACAAGGACGAAAGCCTCTTTACTAAAATAGAGAAAGGCTTGGAATACTGGCATGAACGTAATCCCTGGTGTCATAACTGGTGGTATAACCAAATAGCAGAACCTCAACGTTTGGGAGTATTACTCATACAAATGCGTATAGGTGAAAAACACCTGAATACGGAGTTGGAAAACAAAATATTGGAAAGAATCAAAACTGACGGAGGCGATCCTGCCAAGTGGACTGGCGCCAATCGTACAGACATTGCCCTGCACTGGATATATCGTGCATGTCTTTCCAAAAATGAAACAGACCTGAAAGTGGCACTCGAGAATGTCTACAATCCTATTGTATATACTACAAAAGAAGGATTTCAACACGACAATAGCTATTTTCAACATGGCAGACAACTTTATATTGGCGGATATGGAGATGAAATTCTGAAGGGGGTTACCCAAATAGCGATGTATACCAAAGGTACCCAGTATGCAATTCCTCAAGACAAGTTAGCATTGCTCAGCAAATTCATGCGCGAGACCTATTATGCTACCATACGGGGGCAATATATGCTATTCGATGTACTCGGGAGAGGTGTAAGCCGCCCCGGCGTCACAAAGAAGATACATACAGCTTTATTCGCCAAACGTATGATTGAATTAGATCCGGATCATGCCAATGAATTTAAGGATATTATCGCCCGTCTGGATGGAAAGCAACCGGCCAATCATGCACTCACGTCTAAACATACTCACTACTTCAGGGGAGATTATACTCTCCATATACGTCCCACATACGCTTTCGACGTTCGCATGGCATCTACCCGTACTGCACGTTGCGAATATGGAAACGGAGAAAACCTGAAGACTTACTTTATGTCCGACGGATGTACCAACATTGTAGTCGACGGAGATGAATATGCCGAAATCTTTCCTGTCTGGAACTGGGCACGCATTCCCGGTACAACGGCTCCGCAACTTGATGAAATTCCCATGGCAGCCAGTGACTGGCAAACTCCCGGAACTTCGACTTTTGCCGGAGGTGTATCCGACAGTTTATACGGAGCATCTGTTTATTCATACACAGATTCCTATGCTGAAATCAATACAAGCGCACACAAAGCATGGTTCTTTTTCGACAATGAAGTCGTATGCCTGGGTGCGGGGATACATTCTACATCACAACATCCCGTATTTACAACAATCAATCAATGCCTGTCTTCTACAGAGAATCCCATAATCTGCCAGAAAGGAAAGCTCTCTGATATCCAAGATGGTACTACCGAGTACACCTCTCCCGAATGGATTCTACACAACAAGATAGGATACATATTGCCAAAGGGACAGCAAGTCTTTGTAGCCAATCAACAACAAGAAGGGAACTGGTACGATATCAACCATACCACTTCCAAAGATATTATCCGAAAAAAGATATTCACACTTGGAGTTAATCATGGCATTACACCTGAACAGGCCACTTATGCTTATATCGTTGTACCTGGTATCCGGACAGCTGAAAACATGAAGAGTTACCTGCAAAAAAATAATATTGAGATTCTGGCTAATACAGAAAATGTGCAGGTAGTCAGAAATAAGAAAACAGACATCTGGCAGATGATTTTTTATAATGCAGGAGAGTTTACCCACAAAGACATGACAGTAAAGGTAGACAAAGGCTGTGCTCTAATCATCAAAAAGATTGATAAAGATAAAATAAAACTTCATATTGCTGATCCTGCGCAGACACAGTCCAACATAACTGTAAAGATTGATACTCCCAAACGATCAGGAACTATTAATTGCGACTTCAGCAATAGCGATATATATGCCGGAAGAACCCAGGCTTTCGATATCCGGCTTAAATAATCAGACCTTATAAAAGTTAACTGACACAATCCCTCAAAAAGAAGTCTCGACCCTGATTGAATCTTTCATCAGGTCGAGACTTCTCTATTTCACTTCATAAATCGGAAACAAAAAGGCAGTAACTTCACAGCTACTGCCCTGTTTTTGAAAGAGGAGTTTCCCTTTCTATTAATTACCAAAAAGAATTCAAATTATTTAAGGCGATACAATAACCAAGAACTTTGGAAATCCTTCCGGTTTGAGTATTTAGCCTTGAAAGCGTCACGTGCATCGGCAGCAGAAGCTCTATCATTAAAAGTACTAACAATTACACGATACATAGCTGCATCTGAATTAAAAGCAACAACAGCATTGTAACCTTCCTTATCCAAGAAGTTTTTCAGGTTTTCAGCATTAGCTTTCACACCAAAACTGCCACAAACCACACTGTAATCTTTCAAACCACCTACACCGGATATTATTTCTACTTTTTCCTGACGTACACCTGCAGTTGCAACCGGAGTACTTTCCACTACTCTTGCTTCTACCGGAGCAGTAACTGTAGGAGCTACTTCCACTGGTTCAGTAGTCTGAGGTTCTGCCAGTTCCTGTTGTTTTGCCTTTTCATATGCTTTTTTATAAGCGCTTTCACTCGATTTGCAAGAAGAGAATGCCAATGCAATACACAATCCCATTCCTAAAATTGCTAATTTTTTCATAATCATATCATTTTTGTTAATAAATTCTATATCAATATCTTAACTATATTCAATATTTACGGAATATAGATCGTACCCCTTCATGCTCCAAACGGAGGGATGAGGAACTCAGTTCCTCTATTGTGAAGGTTCGTTCTCCATTTTCCCATCCCATATAGAATGCATAATTTTCGTACTCTACACTTTCAGGCAGCAAAATAATAGAAATTTTATCTCCTTTCAAAGAATAATTCCCAAAAAACGTTTGATAACTACCATTTTTCAATAAACAAATGGCAGAAAAACTGCCTTTCTGAAAATTATAGAAGATGCTATCTTGCCGTTCTATGGAACCATCGGCATATTGATACTGCCTTAACTGCCACTTATTATCTAAATCGCCGTCAACATTACTACAAGCTGCCAGTACAAGCATTATCAACCCGATAATCAGAAATATCTTTCTTTTTCGTATCTTCATGTAGCTAATATTCCGAATAATAGGACAAATGTACGCGGAACAATCAATCTGAACGTTACTCTTATAGTTAAATTAAACTAATCGCACTGTTTTTCCTACGATAGAAACCAGTCCGAACCGTGTCAAGTCCGTACCATCTCCGTAGTCTATAGTACGGACTTGATACGGTCTTGGTAGGGAGTTGACACGGAGTTGGTCTCTTTCGAAACCGGATAAGAAAAAATAAATGAAAAAAATATATTCAAAAAAAAGAAGTTACGTGAACAACTATTCAAAGAAAAATGTTAGTTTTGTAGTATTAACCTCTTTAAAATAGAAAGGAGAACATTATGAAAGGATTAAATGTACTTGTAGCTTTTCTGGGCGGTGCAGCAGTAGGCGCAGCCGTCGGTATTTTATTTGCTCCCGAAAAAGGAGAAGACACTCGTCACAAAATTGCAGAAATCCTCCGTAAAAAGGGAATTCGCCTGAACCGTAGCGAAATGGAAAATCTAGTAGACGAGATTGCAGCAGAAATTAAAGGCGAAGCAGCCGAATAAAACAAAATCTACAAAAAAACAGAGCCACTATGATGTTTGCAGACGATAGAAGTATTGACAACCTCCAGCAGCTATTCATTGAGTTTAAGAAATATCTGAACCTACAAAAAGAATATACTAAACTGGAAATAACTGAGAAACTCTCAATCCTGCTTTCTGCCCTGATATTATTATCAGTGGTCATTATTTTAGGCATGGTGGCACTGTTTTATTTGTCGTTTGCGCTGGCTTATATTTTAGATCCGCTCGTAGGCGGACTCATGGTAAGCTTCAGCATCATCGCCTGTTTCCATCTTCTGCTGGTTTTATTAGTAATTACTTTCCGCAAAAAACTCATCGTCAACCCGATGGTGAATTTTATTGCCGGATTGTTTTTTGATAATGATAATGAAAAGTGATACCATCATGAATAATATGCCTGATACTTCTTCCATGACTCTGGAAAGTATTGCACTACAGAAAAAAGAATTACGGAAGAAAATACATGCACAGAAAGAAATCATGACGGATACGGCAAGAGAATTATTTGCTCCGCTTGCACCTGCCGCCGACAAAGGTAATGCTATTATGCGTGCCTTTAATACGGGCATGGCTGTTTTCGACGGATTGATGTTAGGAGTAAAACTAATGAGAAAGGTCAGGAGGATGTTCTCTGCCAAAAGATAAACAGATATTAGAACAAAAAAACTGCACTTTGTAAGGTGCAGTTTTTTGTTTTAATTCAATTCTAAGATTACAGATACGTTTCAAGCAACTTCACACCACCTTCTTCCGGAACAATTGTAACTTCCTGTACAACAGCAGGCAGTAACACTGTTTCACCTGCACGAACAGTAATTTCATTCTGGTTGTCGTCTGTGATGTGGCATGCACCTTCTACACAAATGAAAATCACAAATGAATCCAGTTCAGAATAGTCACACGTAATTTCCTCCGTCATATCATAGATGGAAGTAGTGAAATAAGGACTGGCAACCAATTCTACCGGTTCGTTCTTCAAGTGATCGTATTCAGTACGGAAATCATCCTGCACATCGGCAAAATTAATGGCTTCGATAGCCTGAGTAGTGTGTAGCTCACGAGATTTACCTTCTGCGTCTTTCCGGTTGTAATCGAAAATACGATAAGTGATATCCGAAGTCTGTTGAATTTCAGCCACGAAAGCACCGGCACCAATACCATGTACACGACCGGCAGGCACATAGAATACATCCCCTGGTTTTACATCACACGTTTGCAACACTTCAGCAAAAGTTCCGTTATAAACTCTTTCCTTGTATTCTTTCGCAGTAATCTGCTCGGAAAAACCGGAAATCAACTTTGCCCCCTTATCTGCAGACACCACATACCACATTTCATTCTTACCAAAAGAATTATGGCGCTTTCTAGCCAGTTCATCTCCCGGATGTACCTGAATAGACAAATCCAATCTGGCATCTATGAACTTTATTAACAAGGGAAACTTTGTGCCAAAACGAGAGTAATTCACTTCACCGACAAGTTCATGACGGTATTTTCCCACCATCTCCGGGAGTGTAAGGCCTTTGTCAGGGCCATTGGCAACAACAGACTCATTGTCTTCTACAGCTGAGATTTCCCAGCTTTCGCCTACTCCGGATAGCGTTTCATTCAATTGCTTAAAAGCAATAATCTTGTCGCCTCCCCAAAGCGTCTGCTTCAGAATAGGCTCAAATTTCAAAGGATACATTCGTAGTTTTTGTTAGAGCTTTAAATAAAAATGTTACATTTTTTTAGATTAACGCGACAAACTTACAAAAAATATCATTCGCCTCGTAAATGTTAAACGCTAAACTTTCCTAAAATGTTCTTCACATTTCAAGATAAACCCTTGGGAGTACGGAAGAATTTCTTTTTATTTGCAAGAAATTTAAATTATACCATGGATATGATAAACACCGTGTCAACAGGAAGTAACTTGTCTGGTTTAAACAAGGAAGACTTTCAAAAAGATATAAATAACAAAAAGACTGATTTATTTATTCTTAAAAATGCTCAGGGAATGGAAGTTGCAGTAACGAACTATGGATGCGCTATCCTTTCCATTATGGTCCCCGACAAGAACGGGAAGTATGCTAATGTAGTTCTGGGACATGACAGTATAGATCATGTAGTCAATAGTCCCGAACCTTTCCTCAACACTACCATCGGACGCTACGGCAACCGGATAGCCAAAGGAAAGTTTACTTTATACGGCGAAGAGCACCAATTGGCAATCAACAACGGTCCCAATTCACTGCACGGCGGACCCACAGGTTTCCACGCCAGAGTATGGGATGCAGTCCAACCGGATCCGACAACTGTTGTATTCAACTATACATCTGCAGATGGTGAAGAGGGCTTCCCCGGCAATCTGGAAATAGAAATGACCTACCGCCTGGAAGATGAAACCAATGCACTGGTTATCGAATACCGAGCCACTACCGACAAAGCAACAGTTGTCAATCTCACCAATCACGGCTTCTTTAATCTGGCAGGAATTGCCAATCCCACCCTACGGTTCTGAACCACACCATTACTATCAACGCTGATTTTTATACTCCCATTGACGAAGTATCTATTCCTACAGGAGAAGTCCTGAAAGTAGAAGGTACTCCTATGGATTTCCGTACGCCGCACACTATCGGCGAACGCATTGATGATAAATTCCAGCAATTGATAAATGGCGCAGGCTATGATCATTGTTATGTACTGAATAAAACCGAGAGTGGCGAATTAAGCCTTGCCGCTACTTATACGGAACCGGAAAGCGGACGTACAATGGAAGTATATACCACAGAGAACGGAGTACAACTTTATACAGGAAACTGGTTGGGCGGCTTTACCGGTGCTCACGGAGCTACTTTCCCGGCACGCAGTGCAGTTTGTTTTGAAGCCCAATGTTTCCCCGACACACCTAACAAACCACATTTCCCATCGGCCGTATTGCTCCCGGGCGATGAATACCAACAAGTAACTATTTACAAGTTCGGTGTACAAGAATGAATATAACTAACCTAATTTTATAACTAATTTAATTAATTAAAAACCATGACACAACAAAAACAGAACGGTAATCTTGTCGCTATCATTACCATGTTCTTCATTTTTGCGATGATTTCCTTCGTTACAAATCTTGCCGCACCGTTCGGTACGATTTGGAGAAACGAATATGCGGGTTCGAATACTTTAGGTATGATGGGAAATATGATGAACTTCCTGGCATATCTGTTTATGGGAATTCCTGCCGGTAACATGCTCGTTAAGATCGGTTACAAAAAGACAGCATTGATTGCAATGGCAGTAGGTTTCCTCGGTTTGTTCACGCAATACCTTTCCAGCTTATTCGGAGCAAATGCCGAAGTTTTCGCATTCGGTGAATATGCAATCAAATTAAATTTTGTTATTTATCTGCTTGGTGCATTCATCTGCGGTTTCTGTGTTTGTATGCTTAACACAGTGGTGAACCCGATGTTGAACCTCCTTGGTGGTGGTGGTAACAAAGGTAACCAGTTGATTCAAACAGGTGGAGCCCTTAATTCTTTGTCCGGTACATTGACTCCGCTTTTCGTAGGTGCTTTGATCGGTACAGTAACTTCCAAGACTGCTATGTCGGATGTTGCTCCTCTTCTTTTTGTTGCTATGGGTGTATTCGTAGCCGCATTTATTATCATTTCATTTGTAGCTATCCCTGAGCCACACCTTCAGAAAAGCGGAGCGAAGAAAGAAAAATTCTCTCATAGTCCATGGAGCTTCCGTCACACTGTACTGGGTGTAGTTGGTATTTTCATTTATGTAGGTATCGAAATCGGTATTCCGGGTACATTGAACTTCTATCTTGCCGATGCAAGCGATAAGGGTGCTGGAATTATGATGAACGGTGCTGCTATCGGTGGTGCTATTGCTGCTATCTACTGGTTGCTAATGCTTGTAGGACGTACTGCAAGTAGCGCTATCAGCGGTAAGGTTTCCAGCCGTACACAATTAATCGTTGTATCTGCTACCGCTATTGTTTTTGTATTGATTGCTATCTTCACTCCGAAAGATGTAACAGTTTCAATGCCCGGTTACACTGTAGGTGAAGGATTTATGATGGCACAAGTACCCGTCAGCGCATTGTTCCTTGTACTTTGCGGTCTTTGTACTTCTGTAATGTGGGGTGGTATCTTCAACCTTGCAGTAGAAGGATTAGGAAAATATACAGCACAAGCATCCGGTATCTTTATGATGATGGTTGTTGGTGGTGGTGTATTGCCTTTGATCCAACAAAGCATCTCTGACTCTGTAGGTTATATGGCCAGCTACTGGTTGATTATCGCAGCTCTTGCTTATCTGCTGTTCTACGGCCTGGTAGGTTGCAAAAATGTAAATAAAGATATCCCAGTAGAGGATTAACGCAATAAAAAGGTATAGGTAATTAATTTATTCACTTATAAATTTGAAAAGATTATGGATATAGAACACGTAAGAAGCCGTTTCATCAAGCATTTTGACGGAACAACAGGAGCAGTTTACGCTTCTCCGGGACGCATCAACCTCATTGGTGAGCATACAGACTATAACGGTGGTTTTGTATTCCCCGGAGCAATCGACAAAGGCATGATTGCTGAAATTAAACCGAATGGCACAGACATTGTAAAAGCTTATTCCATCGATCTGAAGGATTATGTGGAATTCGGTTTGAAAGAAGAAGATGCTCCCCGTGCAAGCTGGGCAAGATACATCTTCGGTGTATGCCGTGAGATGATTAAGCGTGGCGTTGATGTAAAGGGCTTCGATACAGCTTTCTCCGGTGATGTGCCTTTGGGTGCAGGTATGTCTTCATCTGCCGCTTTGGAAAGTACATATGCGTATGCATTAAACGATCTGTTCGGTGACAACAAGATAGACAAGTTTGAACTGGCTAAAGTAGGTCAGGCAACTGAACATAACTATTGCGGTGTAAACTGCGGTATTATGGACCAGTTTGCTTCTGTATTTGGCAAACAAGGCAGCCTTATCCGTCTGGACTGTCGTTCGCTGGAGTATCAATATTTCCCGTTCGATCCGAAAGGTTATCGTTTGGTATTGGTAGACTCTGTAGTTAAGCATGAATTGGCTTCTTCAGCATACAATAAGCGTCGTCAAAGTTGCGAAGCTGCTGTTGCTGCTATCCAGAAGAAACATCCGCATGTAGAGTTCCTGCGCGATTGTACCATGGACATGCTGCAAGAGTCAAAGCTGAAATCAGCGAAGAAGACTTCATGCGTGCAGAATATGTCATTGAAGAAATTCAACGCGTACTCGATGTTTGCGATGCTTTGGAAAGAGCTGATTACGAAACTGTAGGTCAGAAGATGTATGAAACCCATCATGGTATGAGCAAACTTTACGAAGTAAGCTGTGAAGAGCTCGATTTCCTGAATGATCTTGCATTTGACTGCGGTGTAACAGGCTCACGCGTTATGGGCGGTGGCTTCGGTGGCTGTACTATCAACTTGGTGAAAGATGAGTTGTATGATACATTCATCCAGAATGCTAAAGATAAGTTCAAAGAGAAGTTTGGCAGAAGCCCTAAAGTTTATGATGTAGTTATCAGTGACGGTGCTCGCAGATTAGTTTAAAACTAAAACAACCCAATCCTAAAAGGGCGTCTTCCCATCACGGGGAGACGCCCTTATCTTTTTAGCCTTTTCAAATAAACTAATCAACTAACCTAATCTAACCTTCAGTATATTCTAATATCTAAACCTATTGCACTCCTTCTGTTGTCATCTGAATCCGCTTCATGGTTCCATCTTCATTGTAATACAAACGATCTATGCATACAGAACGTCTATAGCTTCCACCTGTCGGATTAATACCTCCATTGTGATAAATAAAGTACCAGTCACCTTTGAACTCAATAATCGCCTGATGGTTGGTATTGGAATTACCAGCTATTTCATTCAGGATACCTTTATATTCCCAAGGCCCTGTGATACTCCGGCTCATTGCATAGCAAATCTTCTCGGGAAATTCAGACGCATAAGAGAGATAATACCAATCACCACGTTTATGTATCCAGGGAGCCTCCGTAAAACGAGGTAGATCCACATGAACAATCGGACCATCCAACTCAATCATATTATTTTTCAGTTTGGCATAATAGCACTGAGTATTTCCCCAATACAGGTACGCCTGCCCGTCATCATCAATAAAGACTGTCGGATCAATGTCATCCCAGTAGATTTTAGTGCGTTCTACCGTCATATCATTGGTAATCAGAGCAGAGCCACGTGCATCAACAAAAGGGCCTAACGGAGAGTCGGAAACAGCCACACCGATAGACTTTCCGGGAATGGCATTATGCTCCACTGTAACGTACCAATAGAATTTACCATCACGTTCGATAACCTGACTTGCCCATGCTTCTCCCTTTGCCCAAGAGAAATCTTTGGCTTTCAGAGGTACAGGATGTTCAGTCCATGTCTTCATATCAGTTGAAGAAAAAACACACCACTCATTCAGAAGATAATGTTCAGCTGGTGGAGGACATTCATCGTGTCCGGCATAGATATACACTCTGCCGTCATATACCATTGCACCCGGATCAGCTGTATATTTATACTTGATAATCGGATTTCCTTTCGCTACAAAAGTGGTATCTTTTTGTGCTGATAGCCCTTGTGAGGCTACCAGTACAAAAGAAACAACCAAAAATCTAACCTTATCTAACCTAACTTTATTCATCAATTTCATCCTTTCTTAAAAATGTAGACAGCAAATGTATTGGGTTCGAGATCTACATTCAGTACCTGTCCGTCGATAGAAACCGGACTTTCCTGGGGCTGGATAGCAGATGGCTGTTCAATCGTATTATCTTTATTGGGATCAGCTGAACGAAGCTTTATACAACGACCGCCAGACAATACATCTTGCTTCTTCAATCCTTCAAACTTCAATGATAAGGGCTGAGCTTTATCGGAAGTATTGGCTACTTTCACTATAATCTCTTTTTTATCCTTATCATAAACAGCACTTGCAAACAAACCATTCTGTCCCTCAGTCCCTGCTACAGGCTTTTTATCCATAGTAAGGGAAAGTACGTTGGTGCCTTTATGGTGTCCGTAGAGCTGCTGAACATAGTAACTTACAGTACGTACCGAGTTCAGATTATCAAACCAGATCATATCCGGACGCCATTGCCATCCTTCCACATGAGCAAACAGAGGAGCATAAGTAGCCATGTGTACAATATCGGCATTACGTTCCAATCCTGTCATAAAAGCAGCTTCAAGCAAGGCAGCATTGAAATGGTTCCACTTCTTACCTTTACCATGACAAGCATATTCACCGGCGAATACTTTTGGACCTTTACGGTCATAGTTATCATAACGTGTTCCCTGATTCAAGAACCAGTTCTCAGGACGATAGAAATGTTCATCCACCAGATCCGCTTTCAGACGCTTCATTTCCGGCCACAAATATTCAAACTGCTTTCCTTCAGAATCAGGTCCTGAACTTCCGATAATCTTGATATCCGGATAGGCTTTACAAATAGCCTTGATAA
>ERZ791618.268-NODE-268-length-29977-cov-1.594947_pt1 | contig 29977 bp, 31 predicted proteins | sample MGYA00510059_ERZ791618 | MGnify/ENA primary metagenome ERZ791618 (study PRJEB30046, sample SAMN00715159) | human gut metagenome | study: EMG produced TPA metagenomics assembly of the A metagenome-wide association study of gut microbiota in type 2...
GCCCATGCCCAAGTCTATCACCTACATTTATCCGACAACACTTGCCGGATAACAGAATGCGTTGATACTCCACAAGGCGTCAAGCCCTTGGGTCAGACATGGAAAGGAAACACCTTCCATGATCGTTTCACGCTAGATTTCGATCGCGCTATCTTCACGTGGGAAAAGGAAGGAAAAGAGACGTATGCCAACAAGATCATCAACCACACTGCCAAATACGCTCACCACTCATTCTCCACGGAGCAGATTACCGCCAACCTCACCATCAACAGCCATCGGGCCGTCCTTCAACTTATCCACTTTCAGAATGGCCAATGGATACAAGTCACTTATTTTTGCGAGATAGGGAATTAACGGCTCATGCGAACATCTACAACATCTACCACTTATACTTGATATTTGTACTTTTTATTTGTGAGTGAAAATTCCAGCCTTAAAAAAGGAGGCCTTAAAGTTTACGATAAACATCTTCAAAAGGTACTCTGCAACGTTCTCCCCAAATGCCTTTATTTCCATCCCGTATCCCACAAGGAATAGCCATGTTTATTTCAGCACCATGAGGTAGTTTCAATGTCCTTTTTAGCCGACGGCTGTCCAGCCCTTCTAAGGGACACGTGTCATAGCCTTCGTTTGCCATCGCAATCATAAACGTTTGTGCGGCAAGCGCACAGGATTTATGGGCTGTCACACGTATGTCATTCTCGGAAACTTCAAGCATCATAGGACGGAAAATACTGATTATATTAGCCAACAATTTCCTGAGCAATCCGAGAATACCGAAGAACCGGGCATAAACAAAGGGCATCAATATACCGTAATATATTTCCCGATCCTTAATACGTTTGTCCTGACGTTCTTTAGGACTGTAATGACGAATGTTCTCCCGTTCAAAATTGAGTACGAATCGCGCATGTTTCTTGTACCAGTCACGCCGAACCACAAAAATGACAATTTGTGAAGCGGTAGAAGCCGCTTTCTGACCAAGGCAGTCCCTTGAAATTTTTGCCAATAATTCAGGTTCTGTAATATGGTAAAATTCCCATAATTGCATATCAGAACTGTTAGGAGCCAATGTAGCCAGTTCCAAACAATGTTTTACCTTTTCCGTATCTATTGGTTTTTCTTTATCATACACCCGTACAGAACGACGTTGATGAAGGACTTCATCTAAATTCATAATGATACTGATTTGAATTAAACATTTATTCCCAGCTGATTACTTCAGCCATTTATTATTGTGCTTTATTTAATTGCCGCATAACGACCTTCGCCATTTCTTTAGAACTGAACGGGTCCTGCCCAGTAATCAGATTATTATCTACAACTATTTTTGAAGTCATAGGTATCAATGCTTTTTCATAATCCGCTCCTCTCTCTTTCAACAACGCTTCAAGATCAAAAGGCACGTCTTCTTTTCTTCTGGCAAGACTTTCCTCAAACCAACTGAATCCCGTCAGCTTTTTGCCTTTAATCATATATTCGCCATTGGATAGTTTGACATTCAACAACCCACTGACCCCGTGGCAGATGGCCGACACTATCCTCCCACTTTCATCCTGTTTCCTTACGATAGTCTTTAAAGCTTCATTGTCAGGAAAGTCATACATCGCACCGTGTCCGCCGGCTAAATAGACACAATCAAACTGTTGTTCCAACAGGTTATCCAAACTGTTTGCATGATCCAACAGCTTTTTGAATTCTGGCTTTTCCCAATACTTTTCGGACATTTCATCTAAAAAAATTGGTTTTAAACTTTCGGGATCAATGGGAGTATAACCTCCTTTCGGATTGGCTACCGTTATGTCATAGCCGCTTTCTTTTGCACTATGATAGATATGAGTAAACTCACTAAGCCATAATCCGGTCGCGAGTTTCCCATTGGCAAAAGTCCCTGTGCTAGTAACTATTATTAAAATCTTCATGATAATCAAATTATTGATTCATATTCTTTAAAAGAAAACATACACATGGATAGATTGTTTTTCAGAATATGGAATCTTTAACATAATCCGAAAATATGAAAACCTGCAAATCCTTTTTTCGCCTCGGATGAGAAAATGTGCTATTTTTGAAAGACATTGATCCGTCTAGTTTTTCAAGCGTATGAGACCTTTTCAAAAATTCGCAAAGTAAGTTAACTTCGTTGGCAAAGTAAGCCAGCTCAAATCACATAAAGTCATAGAAAAATCATTATCTTTGTCAATCCTGTTTAAATCACATAAAGTCATAAAATGGAGACGATCATAAATCATATTCATATAAGCAACTTCAAGTCACTCAAAGATGTGACTTTAGACCAATGCCGGAGGATCAACTTGATTATTGGCAAGCCGAATGTGGGTAAAAGTAATCTATTGGAAGCGATGTCCTTGTTTTGTCTGCCCTATTTGAAATATACCCGGAAAAGAAGCATCCAGCAGTTTATCCGTACGGAGAACGATGCAGAGTTATTTTTCGACGGCCATGTAGATAGCCCAATTTCTGTGAAAACGAACAAGGTGAATGTAGAAGTAAAAATGGACAACATGGGACTTCTTTATTCGCAAACCAATCCGGCTCATCCCGCACAAGATGTAGCTTTTACTATTTCCAACTTGACGATACCCGCCAAGAAGAATATAGATATTCCAACGGCAAACCCTTTCAAATGCTATCTCTATCCACCAGCATTCGATAAGGAGAAATTACCGATCCCTTTCCTATTACCTCCGGGAGGAAGCAATTTGATGAATATTGTTTCCATGATGCCCAAGTTGAAAGAAGAATTAAGAACTATTTTCAACGACTATGGCTTGAAATATGTCTTCGATACCAATAGCCAGGAGATTAAAGTAATGAAAGAAAAGAAACCGGGAGAGATATTTTTAATTCCATTTCATTCCATAGCCGATACCCTGCAGCGTATGATTTTCTACAAAGCGGCTATTGAAAGTAACAGTGAGTCCGCATTAGTTTTTGAAGAACCGGAAGCCCACTCATACCCTCCTTTCATATCAAAGGTAACGCAGGATATTATCCAATCGGACAGAAACCAGTTTTTTATAACGACACACAGTCCTTATGTGGTTAACGACTTTCTGGAATTACCGAGTGACGAACTTGCCATTTACCTAGTTGACTTCAGGAATGGGGAAACTTTCGTGAAAAGAGCCAGTGACACAGAAATACAAGAAATGTACGAATATGGCATCGACCTATTTTTCAACACCGAAACCTTCTTAAGATAATGGCAGAACTCTACATAATTCCGGAATGCTACGTCGATACAAACCTAATCGAGACGTTGGTTCCCACCGCTAAAGGATATAATCATCAGAAAGGCTGTAACAACGTCGTAAAAGTGATGAAAGAAAAGTTATCGGATAAATTCGCGGTTGGAATAGTGGATAAAGACAAACGACAGGTCAGTTACGTCAACGAATTTGAGGAAATAGGACATACGGACTCCCTATATTTTTACAAACACCCGGACAAGGCTCATTTCTTAATAATGATCGATCCTGCCGTAGACCGCTTTATCCTAAAATGCGCTAAGGAAGAGAAAGTTGAGATGAAACAATTCGATCTTTCAGATGAATTGAGATCTTTTACAGCGCAGACAAAGCAAGTATCGAGCAAAGAGGATACGAACTTCAAAAAGTTATTTCACGAAATTAAGAGCGCAGAAGAAATAACAATCCTAAGGAATGCCATTAAATATTTGAAAGGAAAGCAATATAGTTCTAAGAGCGCAGAAATGAAAGCTCTTATTGATGGGCAAACATCAAAACTGTAGCAAGCTTCTTGGGATATTGTGGACTGAAACATAGCGAAAGATACAGAACACATTGCAGGCGCAAGCCCATACCCAAGTCTAACGCCTACGCTTATTCGACAGTACTTACAGGATAACGGAATGCGTTAAAAACTATTTTACGGAATGTCCAAATGTTCTGTCAATACGTTTACGAATGTTCGTAATGGCGCACCTTCATAATTATCCAACTCCCCAACCAAGATCAGAGCGGCGTTCTTCATCCATGGGTGGTATGGAATGGATAGTTCATAGGGGATTTCTCGGATCAGTTCCGGGGTGTTCTTGATTACCGTATAAGCGTCGCCATCGGCGGCTTTCTTGTCTTCGAAAACTAAGGTACGGTCGTACATTTTTTGCTTGTTTGCCCCGTTTAGTACTACCGGGGCCATGACTACGGAATCTCTGTCGCTACGCAACATCGGCATCAAGGACAGGGTTTGATATCGTCCCACGGAGAGTCCGCAGACACTGATCGTTAGGTCTAGACGCAAGGAGTTGCCCTCCCGCTCGATGCGGTTTTGCTTCACGGAGACTTGCCCCCGGTAAGATTGTATAGGCACCTGCGCTCCTGCCGGAAGAACAAGGCCGATCACAAGCAAGCATATATAAATGAATGTCTTCATAGATTTATCTCTTTATTTGATGATGTAAACGATACTGATACCCGCCTTTGTTAATCCCCAATACTCGTTGCGGAACTTGCCGATAGGCGCATCTCCTCTAGGAAAAGCGTACTTATCATATTCGAAATGCAAGTATCCGAAACCCGCCGTGAACTCCACGTTCCAACGGGGCGACACGTATAACTGATAACCATAAGAGATACCGCCGCCATAAGCGTTACCGTTATAACTATTCTTTTTCTCCATCCCATACAGGAGCTTCAAACCGGCGAAATCGTAATCCATATACTGGGCATGAACCCCGAAGAAATGTCCGTTGAAACGCTCGTGTATCCAGTAGCGCGCCTCTGGTTGTATCATCCAATGCTTAAAGGACTTATCGCTCGAGAATGTCCAACCGTTATAATACCCCGATGCCTCAACCGACCAATGCTTGTTGAACGCGACCTCCGCCCCTACGTTCGGCGTAGTGATCGCGTCATAAAGCACATTGGTCTTCACGGCCACGACCTGTCCTTGAATATCCATAAAGGTTGACAAAAGAAATACTAACAGTAAATATAGTTTATTCATATCTCCCGGTTCATTAGGTTTGTTTATTTAAGAGGCAAAACCGTACAAATATAAATATTATTTATCAGTTCATTTGTACGTTAACTTATATAATATCCATGATTTACGGATGAAAAACGTTATCTTTGTAAAATAAATCCAGAATATGACTCATGAAGGCTAAATATATCGTGATTTTTTTCCTGTCACTCCTTTCGTTTGTCGCTTGCGATAAAGAGGAGGTCGTTATCCCTACTACCGCCCCTCGTACGGTTCTTATCTATTTCGCGGGGGATAATAGCTTGAGTGGATACGTGAGCCAAAACCTGAGGGCGATAAAGGAAGGGATTGAGCGAGATGGATTGAACAACGGCAATTTGTTGATCTATACGGAGTAATTGATAAGCAGAACGAGGCTCCCCAGCTTTTTCAATTAAAGCTGGAAGCGGATACCATCCGGCAGATCGTGCTCGAGACCTACGACTCGAACCAGAACTCGGCCTCTACCGAGACGCTGACGCAAATAATCGACAAGGTACAAAAGGAATATCCGGCGGATAGTTACGGGTTGGTGCTGTGGAGTCACGGAACAGGATGGCTGCCTTCTGATATCTATAGTTATTTGCGTTCCTTCGGGCAAGACGGGAAAAATAATTTCATGGAGATCAATGATCTGGCCTCCGCTTTATCGAAGTATCATTTTGATTTTATTTTGTTCGACGCTTGTTATATGTCGTGTGCCGAGGTAGCTTACGCTTTCCGGGGATGTGCGGATTATATTATCGGCTCGCCAACGGAGATATTGGCGAACGGCTTCCCTTATCAATCGATAATGGGGGATATGTTCAAGAAAGAAGCTGATGTGGTGGGGATAGCGACAAAGTTTTATACGTATTATCAAAGTGAGGCAGGAACGATCTCGGTCATGAAAAGCGATGAGTTGGATGAATTGGCTGCTACTTGCCGTACCCTATTCCATGATAAGACGGAAAGAGATCTTTTCGCCGTACCCGTTAGCGAATTGCAGATCATGGAGTATTTGACGCCGAATTATCATGCCTTATATGATTTTGATGATTACGTGAGCCGTCTGGCCACGGAAGAGCAATATAACGCATTCAAGCGGAGCATGGAAAAGGCGGTTATTTACAAGGCTACTACACCCAAGGCGGTTTACGCTTATCCGTATCCGTATGGAAGCTATCTGCCGGTCAATAAATATAGCGGCTTATCTATCTACGTCCCCCAAGAAGCCTTGCCCAAACTAAATGAGTGGTACAAGGATCTTGAGTGGTATAAAGATGTATATCAATGATTAAAACTCATCTCTTAGCCAGCGTTTACCACGAGGGGTATACAGGAATATCAAGAAGCCTGCCGCCATTATAGAAATAACCGTAAAGAATACTGCTAATAACATATTTCTCTATTTTAATAATGCGCTTCCTACTCCCAATACAAGAGCGGCAAAAGTTAATTTTGACAAATCGAAGAAATACTTTGAAGTATTTTCTCTTCTGTTCTTCATTAAATCCTGAGCCGCTTTTCTTTTTTCAATGTTACCGTTATAGTTACTCATAGCAAAAATACTAATATTATTTCACAAATGAACTTATTTCACTAAAAACACTTCCTTATATCGTTTTACCTGTCCTTGAGGATGAACAAGTTCCGCATAGAAAATATAAACGCCGGTTCTCACCTTGGAACCATTCACCGCAAGGCCGTTCCAAGCCAATTCACCTTCTATCCCTAATAAGTCATGATTTACCACCTCACTGATAGCCTTCCGGAGATATCAAATATCCAGGCTCGACAGGTATAGCCGGATTCATCAAGATGGTAGGAGATCGTATATTCCTTCGTTGCCTCAGAATAAACGGGAGACTCTATGCCCGTGACCTCGCCTTCATCTTGCTTTCCATATTGGGAATTCCGATAGCCGGGCGTACCGTATCCCGCCGTGGCCGAAGCCGAAGTCCAATTCATCTCATCCTGCGTATCGCTATCAGGATTAATCCGCTCCAAGGCAATCCCCTTCTCATTTTTCACGGATGGGGCATGCCATTTAGAGGAATAACGAATCTCATCGATCATAACCTCATCTTCTGTACGAAACAGGACTAGCGTAGCGGAGGTATTTGCCAAGACCGGAAGTTTTAATTCATGCAAAGCATCCGGCGAAGATATCAGATAAAAATCGCTCACTCCTCCCATACTTTTAGTCAGCAACACATAATCTTGTGGTTCTACCAGAGAGACTATAGAAGATAAAGGATAATGCGTACTCAATGTACCATCGGATTTGCGGGTAGCAACAGACAGTCCAGCCAAAGACAATGTCCGGTCCGAACGATTATAAAGCTCGATATACTCACTCCCTTCCGGATAAGGATTCGGCAACAACTCATTAAAAACGATCTCATTGGGTAAGACTATAATGTCCGTGGGGATACCCGGTTTATGGGGAGTGTCCGGACGATCCGGATCTTCTGGTTCATCGTCAGGAGAAGAGTTTGCGGAACCCGGCGTGCCTCCTCGCTCATCCGTTGATAAATAAAAACCGATTTCAGAACGTTCCCAAGCGATTCCGGCTTTCGCTTTCTCATAGGCAATCCGGTCGATCTCCTTACCGGAAGGATCGAATAAAGCAAGCTCCTTCCCCGTGTTCGCCAAAGACGCCGGGAATTTATCCAAGGGCATATCTTGTCCCGAATCGTCAATATGTATATCCCTACCAGACCGATAAAGCACGATATATCCATCCGCTTCCAAAAGCAAAGCTGTCAATACCGTTGGCTTACTACCATATAAGAATGACCAACCATTTAACTCTATAGCCTTATCCGTCGTATTATAAAGTTCCACATACTCCGTTTCCGGAAAAGCCTTTTGTCCTTTCGGATCAGCCATCACCTCATTAATACGGATACTACCGGCGGGGGAAGAAGGAGTATCCGGCACTTCTGGTTCCTCCGGAGCGTCGGGCTCTTCTTCATATTCTAACCGAATCTCGGTAGAACTCTCCGGAATCTTATTTCCCTCAAGATCCATTAACCCCGAGCACAACAAATCATAACCCATACCAACCTTCAACTCCTTATCAAAGCTGACATTCACATGGATCCGCATATCATCCGCATAGGTCATACGAGAGGCATTACCGATACCCGATATAGAGAATATCGCCTCACGGATATCCACCGGAAGATTATATTGTAATTGGAAAACAGACTCGGTGATCGGTTGGATAGCAAGAAGCCGCGGAAGAACCAACGGCTCATCGGGTTCATTGGGTTCTTCTGGCTCTTCGGGAGTATCCGGCTTCTCTGGTTCGATCGAGATATTATCGGATATAATGATGTAGTTACACGCAAAATCATTTACTCGAGTTTTAGAATAGCGGCATTCAAAACGTAGTTGTCCCCCTTTACATGAAGAAGAAACTTCAGACTCACAACTCCCTATCAAGACAAACCTACCCTTCTCTAGCACATATAAGTTCCATATCTTATGATTTTCTAAAGTAAGTTTCACTTTCAAATCCACGGCTCCCAACAAGACATCGAGCGCTTTCTCTATTAAGATCTTTGGATTCTTCTCCGTTGCGGTATGTTTCCGAAAAGTTATCGTTTTCTTATTACTGCCGATTTGGACATAGTAATCAGTTTCAAGTCCAAGCATCCTCTGATCATCTAAATAAACATGTAGCCGGATATGGTTTTGATCGCTTAGTTTGAAACCCATCCGAATCTCAAATTCCCATTCCATTGTAGCGGAATAAACGAGAGGAGTTTCTATGGAAACACTTTTCCGGGTAGGATCCGCACGTGAGACCAGCCATCCGTTCTCAATCACAAAGCAATCTAAATCACCCGTCCAAGGGTTATCCGATGTAATCTCCGGTCCATTAAACGGTTCTTTTAACTGGGGATAAGCGCAAAGCGGAAGTAAAAACGCAAGAATTAATAATAATTGTTTCATAGCTATATCGTTTTAGTTATAAATTTCTCTATCTTTGCACCCTAATAAGTTACAACTGTAAATAATAGGGCGCAAAAGGCAAAAATATGAAAGCCCTTTACAGACAGCAAAGTTATAACTATTTTACATTATTCAAATTAAATCAGTGCTCAAAATGAAAGTAGCAATTGTTGGTGTAAGTGGAGCCGTAGGACAGGAGTTCCTGCGTGTACTCGACCAGAGAAACTTCCCGATGGATGAGCTGGTACTTTTTGGCTCATCTCGTAGTGCCGGACGTGTTTATACCTTCCGTGGTAAACAGTATACCGTTAAGGAACTGAAGCATAACGACGACTTTAAGGGAATCGATGTTGCTTTTGTTTCAGCCGGAGGTGGTACTTCCAAGGAATTTGAGAAGACGATCACGAAACATGGTACGGTGATGATCGATAACTCCAGTGCGTTCCGTATGGACGAGGATGTCCATTGGTCGTACCGGAAGTAAACCCGGAGGATGCCTTGAATCGTCCTCGTGGTGTGATCGCTAACCCGAATTGTACCACAATCCAGATGGTTGTAGCGTTGAAGGCGATCGAGAACTTATCTCATATCAAGCGTGTTCACGTATCTACTTATCAAGCTGCCAGTGGAGCAGGCGCTACCGCTATGGCTGAGTTGGTAAAACAATATGAGCAATTATTAAAGGGCGAGGAGCCTACAGTGGAGAAATTCGCCTATCAACTGGCTTTTAACCTGATTCCTCAGGTAGACGTTTTCACGGATAATGGCTATACGAAAGAGGAGATGAAGATGTATAACGAGACCCGTAAGATCATGCACTCGGATATCGAGGTGAGCGCTACTTGTGTTCGCGTACCGGTTATGCGCGCGCATAGCGAATCTACTTGGGTAGAGACAGAGCGTCCGATCAGCGTGGAAGAGGCTCGCAAGGCTTTCGCCGAGGCTGAGGGTGTGGTATTGCAGGATGAACCGGCAAACAAGGATTATCCGATGCCGTTGTTCGTAGCGGATCACGATCCGGTTTACGTAGGCCGTATCCGTAAGGATATCAGCAACCCGAATGGTTTGACATTCTGGACCGTGAGCGACCAGATCAAGAAAGGCGCCGCTTTGAACGCCGTACAAATCGCCGAGTACTTGCTAAAGGTGGGTAATATCAAATAACAGACAACTTTGTAAATTCTATATACGTGGAAGCGGGATCAAGAGAATACTCTTATCCCGCTTTTTTATGCTTAGCGTAATTCCTTCATGCCTTCTCAAAACGTATAAATCAATACGCCCAATACCCGATGGTTGGTTATCGAATGTGTGTCATGAATCCGTCCGCCATCTTGCAAATCCACATTGCCATACCATGCGATGGAAGGGCTATATTCAACACCTAATTTCCAGTGCGGAAGATTATACGAAAGCTGCAGGTTGGTCGTAAATACCTGATCTACGTCCAGACCTACGCCATAGGTTTTGCCTACCAGTGCCTCGTTCGCTCCCAAGTTCTTCAAATAGCCTAAGAACAAACCCGGTTTCCATTTCTTTCCGTACACGATATTCAACCAAGAAGTAGAGAAAAGATACGGTGAATATTCCTGTTCGCCGGTACGTGGGTCGATAGAGGTGACGCCGTAACCACCCAACATACAAGTCTGCGTCAAGTTAGAAGCCAGCAATGTTTTCGCCATCACCAACCAATTCGCATCCTGATATTTCACGTGCGCCTCGCCGGATACGGAAGTAACCCGCTCGCTGACTTTATAAATCTTGCCATCCACCTCGTTCTGCGTTCTCGGCACTAACGACAAGATTTCCATACCGGCTCCTACCTGCCAACCGGGTTTCTTATAATCCACCCCGAGATAGACTTCCGGTACGCAACTATTCTTGATATATTCCTCACTCTTTCCATTCGGGCCGGCCGATAGATATTGCAACTGCCATAGAACCGACCCGGTCAATTGCCATCCATTGTCCGTATAACGATAACGAATTTGCGGGCTGCGGTTAAAGGGCTGGAACGGGGCGCCGGTAGAAAGATTCAACATCTGTGGAAAGACCTCGCCAAATAGCGGATGCCACGTCTGTCCGATCAAGACAGCGGACTTGCCCCAATCCAGATTCACATAGGCATGACGGATACGAAGCACCGCCCAATTGCTACCCGAACCCCGGAAATCGGCCTCCAGTTTCAAGGAAGTCTTGGCCGAACCAACCTTCGGTCCTTGTACATCGATTCCCAAACGGGAGTAAAGCAGGTAAAAACTACCGTTCGGACTAGCGTTCAAGTCCTTGCCATCCGCATCCAACGCCACGTCCTTCGGATATAGGTGGAACAAACCATCCACGATCTCGGCGTTCGCACGGGAATTATAGAACAAGTCTCCACGTACCTGTCCGTAAAATTTGTAAGAGAAGTTTTTCTTTTGCGCCTGTACGCATACCGCCATACATAGGCCGATCAAAAGAAGCAAGTTGCGTTTCATTTCCATTCCGGTCAATCTATCTTTAAAAATAATACATCATCAAACCTAATATACGATGATTCGTTATCGCATGTGTTTGCTCGATACGTCCGCTCTCTAAGTCGGTCGTGCCATAATAAGCTGTCGCCGGACAATACTCGAAACCGAACTTCCAATGCGGTAAATTATACGATACGTTTAAGCTGACGGTTATTAATTGATCGATATCCAATCCCATACCATACACCTTATCCGCTGAGACCAAGGACTTCCCGGTTCCCAAATTCTTCGTATATCCGACGAAAACTCCCGGTCTCCATTTCGTTCCGTAGGCGAAATTCACCCATGTCGTAGAATGGCGAAAAGGCGTATATCCCTGCTCGCCCGTACGGGAGTCCACCGAGCTCACCCCGTAACCGCCCAATAAAGCGGTATGATCCAAGGCTGAGGCCATCAAGGTTTTCGCCGCAAAGGTATAGTTTCTTCCGCTATACTTCAAATGTGCCTCGTAAGAGAATGCGGTCATTCGCTCGTTCACCTTAAAAGTTTGCTCCTTCCATTCCGTGGAAGTACGGGGTTTCAAGGAGATCATATGAGCGCCGAGCCCCATCAACCAACCATCCGCAGGGGTAAAATCCGCCCCCACGAACATCTCCGGAATGCAGCTATTCTTAATATAATCCTCGCTCATGCCTTTCGGTCCGCTGGAAAGGTATTGTAATTGCCACAACACGGAAGCCGTCAATTGTACCCGGCTATTCGCCTTATACTGGTAACGGATCTGAGGGCTACGGTTGAAAGGCTGGAACGGCGCTCCGGTGGAAAGATTCAAGACATCCGGCATCACGGCGCCAAACAAGGGATGCCACGTGATCCCTACTAATACCGCCGATTTTCCCCAATCCAAGTTTACGTATGCCTGCCGGATACGTAACATCGTATTACTACCGGAAAAACCGCCAAAGTCCGTCTCTATCTTAGCGGAGGAACGAGCCTTGCCGATATCGGGACCCGTCACGTCCAAGCCCAAGCGGGAAGTGAACGTATAGAAACTGCCATTCGGCGTGGCGTTCAAATCCTTGCCATCCGCATCAAAACTCTTATCCAAAGGATAGAGATAAAATTCCCATCGATCGGAGCCATATTAGCCCGGGAATTGTAGAAAAGATCTCCACGGACGAAGCCGTAGAATTTGTAAGTGAAGTTTTTTCTTTGCGCTGTCGTAGAAAATAAGGCTAGCATCCCCACGAGCAACAGGGTAATCCGTCTCATTATAATTCAGTTTGTTATTTTTCTTACCTTATAAGCCGCGAATGTATATATTTTTATGGATTCAATTTGAAGAAACGAAATATTATTTGTTCCTTTGCTTCCAAGTTGTAAGCCTTAAAGGTCAAATTAGATTAATATTGTAAACACCAGATAAAGAAAATGAGTACTAAAAAGTTTTTGCTAGAAGAAAAAGATATACCTACGGCATGGTATAATATCGTAGCGGATATGAAGAACAAACCGCTGCCGATCTTAAATCCACAAACTAAACAGCCCTTAAAGGAGGAAGATTTATATCCTCTATTCTCGAAAGGCGTCTCTCATCAAGAAATGAACACGACAGACACATGGATCGAGATCCCCGATGAAGTACGCGAGCTTTATAAGGTATGGCGACCGACTCCGTTGGTTCGTGCCACTGGATTGGAAAAAGCGCTGGATACGCCCGCCCATATCTATTTCAAGAACGAGAGTGTAAGCCCGATCGGTTCACATAAGTTGAATTCGGCCTTGGCTCAGGCTTATTATTGTAAACAAGAGGGTACGACAAATATCACGACCGAGACAGGCGCCGGACAATGGGGTGCCGCTCTTTCTTACGCGGCAAAAGCTTTCGGCTTGGAACTTGCCGTTTATATGGTAAAGGTTAGTTACCACCAGAAGCCCTACCGTCGTTCGATCATGCAGACTTTCGGAGCACAAGTTGTTGCCTCCCCAAGTATGAGTACGAAAGCCGGACGCAAGATCTTGACAGACCATCCTAATTATCAAGGTAGCCTAGGTACCGCTATCTCCGAGGCGGTAGAGTTGGCCATGCAGACACCGAACTGTAAATATACATTAGGTAGCGTATTAAACCACGTTATGCTGCATCAGACCGTTATCGGACTGGAAGCTGAGAAACAAATGGAAATGGCTGGCGAGTACCCTGATGTCGTTATCGGTTGTTTCGGGGGTGGTTCCAACTTCTCCGGTATCACATTCCCATTCCTGCGCCATAAACTAACGGAAGGTAAGGATATCCGGGTTATAGCAGCGGAACCGGCATCTTGCCCGAAACTTACAAGAGGGCAATTCCAATATGACTTCGGAGATGAGGCTGGCTATACCCCGCTAATCCCATGTTTACGTTGGGACATAATTTCTCTCCAGCGAATATCCATGCGGGAGGTTTGCGTTATCATGGCGCCGGCTCCATCGTCAGCCAGTTGATGAAAGACGAATTGATGAGCGCCGTGGATATCAAGCAATTGGATACCTTCAAGGCCGCTACTTTATTCGCGCAAGCGGAAGGAATCATACCGGCCCCGGAATCATCCCACGCTATCGTCGCGGCTATCCATGAGGCAGAGCAAGCCAAGATCGAAGGTAAACCTCGTACGATCTTGTTCAACTTATCGGGCCACGGCTTGATCGATATGGCCGCTTACGACCAATATCTATCCGGTGATCTAACAAACTATGAGGTAACGGATGAGGAAGTAGCTAACAATTTGAAAGATTTGGAGAAAATCATCTGATAAAAACAAGAAAAGGGGCGATACCAAATCGCCCCTTTCCCTTATTTGTCTATGAAAGTCTTAATTTAAAGTATGTATTATGAGAAAATTTCTTCGTAATTAGTACTCGGATAATCATGTTCTGGACATTTAAGCTAAAGTTTTTCTTCTTCTTATCCCACATACCGTAATTTGTCTTTATCTCTCCACTTCGATCATCATATTGATAAGTGATCTGATAGAATGGAACCCATTCGTCGTTTGTCCGATCCCAACGAAACGCTTTCTTCTCGGAAACCTTGCCGTTCTCGTTGTACTGGAACTCATATCTTACCTGTTTGTTCAACAGTCCGTTTTCCTGTAAGAATACCACTTTAGAGATAATCTTACCATTCTCCTCTTTTGTATCATATAGATAATCTTTAGGAGACGCTGCGCTTATCGCTAAACTACACATGAAAGTAAAAACTAGCGCAAGAATACTTTTACCCCAAACTGATGTCTTCATACTATTTTAATTTATAAGGTTACTATCATTTTGTACCGCGAAGTAAGGAAGTTTCCCGACAATCACCAAAAGCAAAGTGACAAATCGTTAGCAATATCACAATATTTAACACATTCAAGACCTTCATTCCCTTCGATTCCCCCATGTTTACTGACATATTGTAAACCAAATCGTAAGTTCCCCCGATTTTTAAATATCTATTATTTACCACCAGCCGGATGTAACTTTCAAAAGAAAACTTTAGACACCGCTTTTTTAATAAATTAAAAATCTATTGATTAATAAATATATTCTTACCTTTGCAAAGGCAGAATGCAAATTGATTTCTTGACATGCGACAAATATGAAACTATTTATCACATCCTTTCTTTTTATCCTATTCTCAGGATGTACAAAGGATGTATATGATCCTTCCGATAAAATTCCGGGAGAAGGTACTAATCCATTCTCAAAGGTAACAATTTCCTCTAATTTCGATTGGTCGATGATACAAATATCCCACCTTACCGTACAATCTTTCGACCCCTATGATGGCACCTATAATTATCTGGTAGAAGTATTTGATAAAAGTCCGGAAGATCAAGATGCGAATCTTCTCGCTACCGGGGTTTGCTCAAAGAAAACGCTTTTCGATAAGAAAATTATCTATCCAAAGGGAGAGTCGGATCAAGTTTACATACAATTGACGACCCCTACCGGATATCAAGTTACCGCTCCTGTCACCTTAACACCGGGTAATGATAATGTCTGTGCTTTCGATTCGTTAGCCGTATCGCAGGAAACAACCGCTACTCCGGTTAGCCGTACCCCGACCCGAAGCGTGTCTTCCACCTATACATTTATAATAGAAGACTCTTTCCCTAATTATGGAGATTATGATTTTAATGATGCCGTGATAAAAGTCCAGATGAAAACTTCCATGAAAGACGATTATGTACAATTCGCCAATATAAAACTGACTTTCCGTGCATTAGGTGGAACTAAGCGGGCCGGAGCTTTCATCCATCTCCCCGGCATAAAGTCCAAAGACATCCAAAAAGCCGAGTTAAATGGCTGGACCACGACTCCAGAATCGGAAACCGAGACTCCGGTTTATGCCCTATCGGATGATATACATGGATTATTCTCTTTTCATGAAATGATTAATACAGATAATGACCTTCCATATAGGGGAAAGCAAGAACGTTTGATCACCTTTTCGTTCGCAGCCGGTGCCTTAAAAGATTTGACCATTGATGACATCGATCTTTTCACGACCGTATTAAAGCGGGAAGGAGAGGTCTTACGCACGGAAATCCACCAACGTAATTATAGCTATACCCCCAAAGGGGTCAGATACCGTTATTACTCAAATGATAATTGCATATGGGCCTTAATGATACCGGATGATTTCAAATACCCTGTGGAACATGCTTTTATTGGTGATGCCTATCCGGATCTATTGAAATGGGTAAGTGGAGATAGCAAACATGTACAATGGTATAAAAGTAAGAATACGGTTGATAAGTGGATTTATACCCGAGAACAATAACAACCTAAAATCCTCCGTAAAATGAAAACGACCGCCATCTTATTTCTTGCCTATCTGGCTTTATGCGTTCAGTGCTCAGTGCCGGAAAACAAGAGCACGAAAAAAGAGATTAGTACTCAGCCGATAAAGGTGGGTGTATTCGATGGGCATGGAGGAGCACAGACCTGTATTTGGGAAACTGTCGCCGCTATCCGGCTAGACCCGGAAATGGAGGTATGTACCATTACTACAGCAGATATAGCTAATAATGTGCTCGATTCGATCGACGCTATTATTATCCCGGGAGGAAGTGGCAAAAGTCAGTACTTAAACCTAGGGACCTTAAATCAACAACGTATCAAGGACTTCATCGCTAAAGGTAAAGGGGCTGTCGGGATCTGTGCCGGAGCCTATCTATTCTCGAATACTCCTGATTACACCTGTATACAGCTAAATGGACAGCAAGCGATCGACACGAGCATGACAACCGAGGGCATGGATTAGCGAAATTCACCTTATGCGAGGAGGGTAAGAAGATATTCCCCGAATTAGCCGACCGCGATACGAGTTTCGTCATTTACTATGAGGGACCGGTATTTATAAACAATCCGGCTGATACGATCCAAAGCAACACGCTTGCCATCATGGAAAGCGATGTGCATGAGGAAGGAAACGCCCCGGCTAATATGACAAACGGTAAGCCATTCTTCGTAGCCAATAACTACGGGAAAGGGCGTGTTTTTAGTTCCATCGCCCACCCCGAAGGTACTCCCGGCATGATGTGGATGATCCCCCGGATGGTACGTTGGACCTTGAATAAGCCTTTTATCCCTTATCAATCCTCCGCCGTACGTCCAGACCTGTTCAATCATGAATCATTAATGGCTACCGATGATTTAAAGCAGGAAGAAAAAGCCTTTCAAATCCTTTTAAGCGGAGAAAGCGAGCAAAAGGTTGCCGCCTTGGATTGGCTGGAAGCACATCATTCATGGGACGCCAAACGATGGGTACAAGGATTGCTTTATGACGCTTCACCCGCCGTCCGTATCCGGGCAGCCCGATATATAGCGGAACCCATTACTTACCTTTCTTACCCAACTTACAGGCGGCTTACCGGACAGAAACCGATAAGGCGACCCAAGAAGAGTTAAAGACGCAGCTGGAGAAACTAACAGCCCTACTTCCTTAGGCTAGGGAGATTTAAACTCTCCCTAGATATTCATCTACCGTATAGTTTAAGAAACGATTGAATGGTAATAACAATTTAAAGTCATCCACCGCCTTATCCATCCAATCCGTAGCGTAAAAGAAATTATCCGGCTTATAAGACACCACGCTGAAATCCTTATGCTTCATGATATAACCATAAGGGGAATCCATTGGATAGCCGGCAGGCATGCGTTTCAGCATCTCCCCCTCTAACACCGGGAATGTTTTCTTAAATGTAGGTTCCTCGATAATAGCCGTAAATTCCTCGATATGATCGTATATATCCTGACGAAGTTTCTTTAATAGCGCAGGTGGCGGGCACCATACACCTCCGGAAAGCAAGCAACCTCCCGGCTCCAGATGGATATAATAACCACTCCGTTCGCTGGCACGACCACCTTGGGAGATGTAAGCGGCGAAATGACATTTATAAGGAGTCTTATCCGGAGAGAAACGGATATCCCGGTATATCCGGAACAAACAATCTTTCGCCTCCAACCCGGCTACCTCGGGATCGAATAAGGAGATACGACCTATTAAATCTTGTACCTCATCGATAAACCCCTTACGTAGCGCATCGTAACGATTTTTATTGTCTTGGAACCATTCCCGATTGTTATGGCTCCTCAACTCTGTCAAGAACTCTATGATCTGTTCATTCATAATTTCTATTTTTAATCCTTACAAATGTAAGAAATATTAGAAACTGTAACCCAGATTCAGATAAAATTGCAGGTTATTATTCCGGTTCGACAATCCGAAGTTCGTATTCATCGGACCGAACATACTATTATAGGCATAACCGATGCTGCCTCCCCATACACTTTCTCCCTTGAGCAGGTCGAAGAAATTATCCTCATGGATCGCATAGTTGGCTATCAATGAGATATAGTGCCGCTGCCCGATACGCTGACGTAAGTTCAAACGGACGATCGCCACGGAATTATCGAATATCTCCATCCGATTGATCCCCGCGAACGGTAACTGCTGGGGAAGGTACCTTTCCGGCATATCGCCTCCCACCACATTCAAAAAGGGATAAGCCGGATCTTTCCCGATCAACACGCGACCATCGATAGACGGCAACAGACTCAAATGGGAAGTCAGCGGCAATACTGAAAGGAAACTGAGTTTCAAAGCGGAGAAGAAGGTATGTCCCTTATAAGTCACGAAGTTATCCGTATAAATGGAATAATCCGCTTGCAGAGAAACGCCTTTACTCGGGAAGTAACGGCGGTCCAAGGTTTCCAGATGGGCCTGAGCGAAGTAACTGATAAAGCCTTCCGGTTTTACTTGATACTTTTGGTTTTCCGCCGTATAAAGGAATGAGTTATAATCAAAATACTCATAACGGGCTCCTAGCTTCAACTTGAAATTCAGCCAGTTCATGTCCGAATATCCAAGTTCCACGAAATGGTGGCGATACGTCGTATTTACGATTTTATCCCCCCGGTTATAGACGTCGAGATCATGGTACGTGAACATGTAAGACAGATTGATGTTACGCAAGGAATTACGCTCTATCGCATAGTCCACTCGCCCATACATACGTTTCCCGATCCTTCCCGTTACGGAGAACTTCGAATGGTAACGAGCCCGATTGTCAAAAGTAGCATTCAGCAACAGGGCGACGATATCCTCACTATTAAAATTCAAGCCCACATTAATCGCACTATTTGATTTTTCCTGTACCGTAAGCACCAAATCCTCCTGCCTCTCACCGACCAATTTATAGCTCACATTCGAGTAAAGATTTGTACCGATCACGATAGACATGGCTTCCTGCAATTTCTTCACGGTAAGCAAGCTATTCTCTTTCAAGCCGCTGATTTGCGTCAACCATTTCTCATCACGAGGATCTATACCTTCAAACAAGACACGCCGGATATGAAACGTATCGGTAGGGGCTACCGGATAGGAATGTACTAATCTCTTTCGGTGCATATCCGAACTATCGGATAAACCAATCTTCTTCTTTAAGGCAAGAATCTCATCCCATTGCTTGCGGGCGACTTGCTCACCCCGGTCAATCAAGGTATCCAGGGCCGTCTCCCCAAAACTAGCGGAATTATAAGGGTCTGTATTCGGGCGGAACAACAGATCGGTTTGTTCCTTATTCGGTCCGTATTTCTCATAACCATGCAAGGCGATGATCTGCCCTACGATATCCCAAGGGGTATTTATCCGCTCCAACTGTTTCAAGTCGCTAGTACCCAGATCTACGCCAATAATGATATCCGCCCCCATATCCCGTGCGACATCCGCCGGATAGTTATTCTTGATCCCACCATCTACCAACACCATGCTATCCAAACGTACCGGCGCAAACACGGCAGGAATCGCCATACTGGCACGCATAGCCAACGGAAGACTTCCATGATGGAAAACATATTCTTGCCCGTCCACCACATTCAACGCCACACAAGCGAAAGGTATATTCAATTGATTGAAGTCCACGGAATCATGATAACCGATCGTTAAATCAGAGAAAAGGTTCTGGAGATTTTGACCTTTTATCATCCCTTGGATCGTTATCTCTTTTTTACTCCGGCCAAAAGGAAGGGAAAAGACATATCGCTCGGAATTCTCTTTCTCCGGAAAAGTAAGGTTACTACGTTTCACACGGTCACTTAGCAACATGCTCCAATCCTGCCAACGTACCATGCTATCGATCTCAGCGGCAGTATAGCCAACGGAATACAAGCCACCAACGATAGCTCCCATACTGGTTCCGGCAATATAATCAATCGGGATACCGGCCTCCTCCAATACCTTCAACACCCCGATATGAGCGACACCTTTCGCCCCACCGCCTCCCAGCACCAAGCCAACCTTTTTCCGCTCAGCCATCACAGAAGGCACCAACATCAACCCAACCAACCACAATAAAAGGAACTTCCTCATCTAGATATTCTTTCCGGCAAATGTAGCTGGTTTACTCGAAAACGCAAACGGATTCATCTAGAATAAAACGTATGTTTACCTATATATAAAGTTTATCGCTATCTCATCTATTCTATAAACCATGCCGTGAACTGTATAAACCAAGGCGTGGTCTGCACATTCCACGGCGTGGTTTATACAGTTCACGGCGCTGATTTAAGAATAAATACTTATTCGCTATGGAATGTATAGGTTATCGGAGAACTATTTCAACAGGAGAGGAACATTTTATTTCCGGAACATAAGTGGGCAATAGATAGTATTTGATACAGTCTCCCTAGAATTAATAGGCATTTCTCTCTAAAATCGATTTACGTATTATGAATCAGGTATGTACGTGTTTATCAAAAAATAATATAGCCATCAACTTACTTTTTTCCAGCAAGGTAGCAGCCGGAGCAATATATTACTTTTTCTTTTTCAGCAGCATGGCCACAGGATTCGACTCTTCATCCAAGTTTGCGGCGATCTCCTTCAACTTTCCTTTTAGCTGGCCTTTCTCGTAAGCCTCAACTAAGTCCGGGGCATCTAGAGTTTGGCAGATAGCTATTTCGGGGTTTCTTGGCTCTGATGTTAGAGAGACTTCTTCCTTATTGATGAAATCATCATTGTATAGAATATAGCTGAATAAGGCATTTTCTTGTTTATCATACACCAGATCTTCACCAAGGAAACCTTTAAACGTCGTAAAGTCAACCTCTTTTCTCATGGTTCTCATGAAACAGTAGCGATCGGTGATGACGGTTGGAAAAAGAAATACTTTAGTATCCATGGAGGATATGGAAGGGCTTCTTACGATAAAAGGACTCAGATTACCATCCGGCAAGTAATGGAATATGGTATCAGACGAGTATTGACAAGTATCCATTTATCCCGATCCGGGAACGTAAGATAAAATTCCGGCGTAATGATAAACTCCCCTTCTGTTACAACCGGAGTCTCAGTCCCCTTAGAGGGAATTTGGATCTCATGAATGATACGGCCATCTTGCTTGGAAATAATCAAATGACACTCCCGCTTGCCTTTTTCCGATGGATAACTCTTATAGCAAATCAAATGATCACGATCATAATTAAATATATAATTATAATAACTGGTATCCGTGAACTTAAAACTCCTTTTATAGTTTCCCAATAAGTCATAGACACCTATTTTTCTCGCCGGATTATCCTTGACGAATATCTCATCGTTATCCTCATCCAAGACAAGCCCTGTAAGTTGCGTGTATTCCTCACCGCTTTGCCCTAAACGGTTTATCTTCCTTAGTCCCTTTCCGTTTCTATCGAAAACAAGAATATCCCCATCACTGCCCCGATTCGTCACCAGCATGATATCCTTTCCGATCGCTTTCACGGCACCTTTAGTTATAAAATCATCCGTGGTTTCCAACGCGATGTATTCCACGTCCATGAGGTCTTGAAGTATCAGTTCCTTTTCCGGATAATCGGCCATGACATCAACCCTTATAAGGTTATCGACAGAGGAAGCGGACCGATTGCCACATCCCATACATCCGACTAAAGCGAGTAGCATAGCCACTGCGTTCGTAGTTAATTTTCTCATTTTCATGATGTTTAAAGTCTTTCGTTCGATGTCATTTCTTGCTCTTTAGCGCTTTCTCTTTGTTCATCATCCGTATCATCTCTTTTACCTCATCGAATGTCTCCGGCAGTTGTTGGATCAGAGATTGGAGTTCATCTATAGAAAGCTGGCTTTTCCGGTTATCTGGAGCCAGCATGGTTTGCTCCGTGATACCCCGTTTGGACATATCCGAATTTAATGACTCCAAGAAAGGCCGGGTAAAAGTCAGGTTACTCAGATCCGACTCGTTTTTCAACAGTTCCTTTGCGTAAGTCACTTGAGCGAATACACCTCTCTGTAGCTCCTCCGCATTCTTGAATCCGGAGATATCCGGATGGCTATATAGGTTCGCGATCTCACGAAGCAATTCTACACGAGTACCCTTCACCTTCCACGCCCGATAAAGCAGACGGGCCGCCTCCTCTATCTTACCCGAGCTTCTGGCGCTCATGGCACGAATCTCCATGACCATCTCCGATTCCTCCGGCAATTGATTGATCAAGTTACGCAAATCCACGATAGAAATCTTGCTCTTTTTTCCATCCGGGTCTATCATAGTCTCCTCCGCCACATTACGGAAGAACATATCCTCATAGAAGGATTGCAGAAGCGCCCGGCTAAACACCATCGTCCTCTCGTCCGCTTTTTTCTTTAAACTCTCATTCATATAAAGTACCAAGATAAAAAGCCCTCGCTGGCGATCCTCCTCGCTCTGGAATTTAGACACGTCAATCTCACTATACATATGCGAGATCGCCGCCAGGAAATCCAGTCGTTCCGGATTCTTCTTCCATGCCTCATAGTAGAGACGGGACGCTTCCTTGGCACAACTTTGGCTCCTCAAACAGAAAACTTACACGCATTTCTATCCTTTTAACATTTGGATACTTTTCTTCATATTGTCCTGAATCTATGTACCAATATATGTATTGAGTTTATCCTGCAATAACAATAAATGTCGATTCATATCTGACCAGTCCATTCCATCTGCAAGAAGAAGTATCAAGCTGGAAGTATCCTGCTCATATGCCATATCCAAAATATCTACCGAGGGCATATACAGACCGGCATAATACTTCGAGGCTCCCCCATATTTCAAGGTAAGGTAGGTGGAATCACCATCAGCCAACAAACTGGAATAGACAGAATCCGCCTGAACAAATTGTTTCACGATATATAGCCCCAATCCTTTACTACGCAATAATTGACGATTCCCGGGATTATAAAACAAGGCGGTATCGCAAATCGCTATTCCTTCCGATATATAATCCGGGCTACTAGCCCCCATCCGATACAATGAATTCACTAACGCAACCGCCAACCCCGCATTCTCACGATTCAAGTTATACGCCTGAAAATAAGCGGTCGTAGCAGAAGGATATTGTTCCATTCGAGTATAGCAATCGCCAATCGCACGGTATAAGACAGTATTATCCTCATTCTGAGCTTGCAATTTCTCATAGGCATCAACTGCTTTCTCATACTCCCCCAATTGGAAATACAGACGTGCCAACTGATAATTAGCGTAGAAGTTCGAGCTATCGGCGGATAATACCTGATGAAAATATCGCTCGGCATCCTCCGCACGGCCTAAGTTCGTCGCCGTCCGAGCCAAGATGTTTAAGATATCCAAGTTCGTCATATCCATAGAAAAGCAAAGACGGTAATAGTCATAAGCCTTCTGATACCGAAGCATACCCTCATAAGCCTGCCCGATAGCGTTCATAATCTCATAATTCGAAGAATCAGCTAGTGTAAGGCTATCAGCATGAGCGATCACAGCCGCATATTGCTTACGGTTCACCAAGTCTTGCCAATTAAACTCTTGAGCATTTCCGGGAAAAATAAGGCAACAAAGTAACAGAACTGTAACTAAATTACATTTCGCATTCATATCTGTATATTTTTAAGATTACTGATTAAGCGACCAACATAGCCTCTATTCTTATTTCACTGTAACCGGAAAGTAATAGGCACCGTATATAAGACGCGGACCGCCTTTCCGTCCTGACGACCGGGAGTCCACCGGGGCATCATTCCGATGACTCGCAAAGCTTCCGCATCCAAGGAGGGATCTATCCCCCGTATGATTTTAGGTTCCACGATATTTCCTTTCTTATCTACCACAAACGAACAGATCACACGACCTTGCACTCCCGCTTCCTGCGCATCCGTCGGATACTTTATGCTTTGAGCGATAAACTTTAATAATTCACGATCCCCTCCGGGATATTGCGGCATCACGTCCACTACCGTCAAAGTCTCTTCCTTCATTTCTTCTACCGGACTTTTCAAACGGAACGTAATCGGGACCGTATATTTCACGGCGACCGCCTTTCCACGTTGCATTCCCGGATTCCAGCGAGGCATAGTGTTTATTACCCTTACGGCCTCCTCATTCAATAAAGGAGTCACTCCCCGAAGCACCTCCGGATTATTGACAGAACCATCACGCCCGACGATAAACGAGCAGATTACACGCCCTTGCTCCCCGTTATCCTGGCTCTCTTTCGGATACTTTATATTCGTGGCTATGTATTTCAACAACTCCGCATCCCCACCCGGAAAACTAGGCATCTTCTCTACCACGGTAAATACTTGCTCGTTCATCTCACGGGATTTGGAAGATAAGGACAAATGGGTATTATTTGTCATATCAGCAGCCAAGACCTCTTGGGACTCCCTTCCTTGATAGCTGCATCGCAAAATCGCATTCGCAGGGACCTCCAAAGAGAAAGCCCCTTTCCTATCCGTGATAGTCCCCTCTTTACCGCCCTTCACCACAACTGATGCCCCGATCAAAGGCTGCCCAGTCTCATCAACCAGAATGCCCGTAGCCGTCACCACAGCGTTCGAGACCGTAGCCTCATTCGCCAGACGGACAGTCAAACGGGCTACCGCCTCGATATTACTTAACAGCATCAAGATCCCTACCAATGGAATAAATATCAGATATTTCGTACGTACGATACCCGGGCTCCGCTTCTTGTTCATCATCATAATCCGGTTCTTCAGATGCAGCACATTGAAACTATTATACAAAGTAGTAACGGACTGATGATGAGCCAATCCCAATAAATGGTATTGATAGCTCTTACTATCGTAACCAGACTGGATCACCGTGTTATCCGCCAGATACTCCAGATTATGCCTAACCTCACGCTTCAATAACCATACAAAAGGATTAAACCAGCAAGCCATACACATCATCTCGCTCAAGATCACGTCAATCGAGTGCCATTGGGATACGTGCGTACATTCATGTGTCAATATCTCATCCGTTTCCTTATCCGAATGACTCTCCGGATGCAAGAAGACCATACGGAAAAAGGAGAATGGCCCGGCGGCCTTCCGCAACGCATAAACCGGAGTTTCATGAATAACAACACGCTCACTGGTATGAGCCAACCATAAGATACTGCTTAATTGCACGAGAAAACGTCCGCATAAGAACGCTACGATCCCCCAATAAATAAACCCCAAAGATCCCAACAACCATCCATACCAATCCACGGACGCCGCGGCATCCGCTTTCGCCGTCGCCTCAGGCAACATAGCGGAATACATATAAATCACGTCCGCTATAGGCTCTTGTTGCCTTACCCAATCTTGGATGTTCAGCAAAGGATAAAACAGAGCCAAGCCAAAGAACGCCAGCAAGATCGCACGACGTAGCTTGAAGAACGTGTCCTTATAGAAGAACAACCGGTAGAAGGCGTAAAAGAGTACAAAGGCTACATTTACCTTCAATAAGTAGGCAAATTCCGGTGTCATGGTATGTGGGATTTAGGTTATTCTTTTCCTTTCTCAATCAAATCGATGATATCCTTTAAATCATCCGTAGAGATTTTCTGATCTTTCGCAAAGAAAGAAACCATTTCTTTATACGAGTTAGCGAAATAATTCGTTACCACGCCCCCAAGGAACGTACGTTTATATTCCGTTTCCTCTATCAAAGGACGGTATTCATACGTATTTCCATAACGTTTCGCCTTCACGTACTTCTTTCGCTCCAGATTCTTGATCACGGAAGCGAGCGTCGTATAAGGAGGTTTCGGGTCCTCGTATTTGGCCAGCACATCTTTCACAAAACAAGGACCGATCCGCCAAATCCAGCGCATCGCCTCTTCTTCCTGCATCGTTAGCTTCTCCATAAATCTTATCCTTTTATTTAATGTATATCCACAAAGCTACGAAATAGTCGTAAACGGCATGCGGAAGGCACGTTAATTAACATTAAATAAGAATCACAAGACCTGCAATCGTGAATTATTGCAACTTAAACGTGATCGGCACCGTATATTTCACGGCTACCGGCTCGCCTCTTTGCGTGCCCGGTGTCCAACGAGGCATCATTTGCAAAACTCGAACCGCCTCTTGGTCTAATGCCGGGGAGATTCCTCTAAGGACCTTGTAATTCGTAAGCGTTCCATCCTTCGTTACCACAAACGAACAAATCACACGCCCTTGCTCTCCTTTGTCTTGGCTCTCTTGTGGATACTTTACATTCTTGGCTATAAATTTCAAAAGCTCCGCATCACCGCCGGGAAACTTCGGCATCACCTCTACTACCCTAAATACCTGCTCTCCATTTTCCAGCGTATCTTCGTCCTCCGCTTCCACCTGTACTTGCTCTTGTTTTTCTGCCTTTGTTACATCTGTCGGAACACTTTCTTCTTTTTGTTCCGAAGACTGTCCGCATCCTACGCACATCGCCAAAGCGAACAGGATGATCATTGTGTTCATAATCGCCTTTTTCATTTTCAATCCGTTTTAATGTTATTTATACCGTTATTACACATACTTACCAACCTCTAAGCATATCCGGATATTACGTTGGTTTCGCAAATATACGAAATACTCGTAATATAAATATAAACAATACATTAATTAACACTAATAGCCATCAAAGGCATAGAAAAGATAAAAGAACACGATTATTTACCGAACAGTTAAAATACACAATATGCCCACTTTGCACGTAAATATTAGTATATGGCTGATATCTAAGCAGTTATACATACACGCCTATTACCGATCCAATTACTATCTATAATAAATCAGATTACTATCAATAGTAAATCAGATTTTCTATAGATAGTAACCATGAATACTATAGCTTCTATCGCTAGATTATTACAAGAAGTACAACCGAGCGATACATATCGAAGTCAGATAAGCGAATAAAACACAAAAACCGGATTGCCCTCCTCTCCTTTTAAGTCCAACTCCTGCGGAATCGTGATCGAGCGAAGCGATTTATATAAGTTTAGCTCATACGGGGTCACTACTTGTACCAGCTCATCTTTTATGACCCTCCCCCAGACCGGGAAATTCCGATAACTTCTCGTACCCTGCATGCCATGTTGAAGGTTCGCATCCGCCAGTTCATAGATAGAACCCGGCATCACACATTTTTCCACAAGTGTCTTTCCCGTCTTTTTATCTACAGAGGCTATATAATAGCCTTGGTTATACAATAAACGGAAATAATAATGTCCCGGAAACTCAATCATATCTTGCACAAAGATATCCTTGGGGTCCTTTTTTTCAATTCGCAAATTACTCATGTCCGTAACATCCAACGAACGAATCACTTCCGCATCCGAGTTTTTCAGATCAAGGACACAAGCCGCACTTATTCGATCCGCCGAGATACAGAAGACCGTATCATTACTACCGGTCTTAAACAACACAGAGTTTTGCGCATCAGAATAAGCGGGGGCGATACTTGTCGTGAACCCGCTCTTCTCATGGGGTAATAAAAAGGAATAAAAATCATTCTTGATCGCTATCGTATCCCCTTTCCTCGAAAATAGGCCTAATCCGAATCCTCCTCCGTTGAAAGGCTGAAAAGGGAATGTATGGCGGCGAAACGATCCTTTCCGATATGACGCATATAGATTACCGAATACTCATGGGTGGATTGTCCGATAAATTCACCTTCCAACGTATATTCCCAAACTCGATTATTACTAAATAAAAAAAGGCGATCATTACGTTCGTCCACTTGGATACATGGCAGAATACCTCTAAATTCACCCGGCCCCTGCCCTTCTTTTACCAACGTCCGGATAAAACGCCCTTGCCGATCGAACAGGACGATACGGGGCTCTTTTACGGGAAGCACATAGATATATCGATCTGTCACGGCATAATCATAAACTCCGTCTATCAACGAGGCATCATCCGTGGTCACCTCTAAAGGGACAAAAGTAACCCCCCTTGATCTCATCGCCTAATCCCAATAGCCCCGGTTTATCCATCCCCCCTCTTATATCTGCGGTTAAAAGAGAGGACGCTTCCGTTGGCGAAGAACCGCATGACACGAAACAAAAAACGACAAAAACACTATTTAAATAAAACAAGATAGAGGCTAACTTTACACTTTTCATAACCATGCTTTTTTGCCTCCAAAAATATCCCGTATATCTCACAAATCACATGATAAATGAGAACAAAAATGAGAACAAACCTGCCAAGACCACTATAAATATATAATAATCAAAAGTTTGATATAAACTCCACAAATGCCTCCGTAGAACCTTCTTTCTTAAAAATCTTCCGGAATAGACGAGGACGAAGTACCGAACTATTATATTTCAATACCCGTGTGATCTGGTTGGCGGGAACACCGATTTTCGTGAGCATACAGGCCTTCAACTCCGTATCGGAAATAACAGGATATAGCTTTTTCAGCCGTAAGGTAAAGTCATCATAAGCCTTATTCAACAAAACCTCCAAAAGCTCCCAATCCTCAGAGATAATCTTGCCGGCATCCCGATCGTGAAACTTCTCATAGACCTCCGATTTCCGCAAGATCGCAACAGATAATAAATGCTTACTCTCCTTATTATGAATCGACTCGTTACAAATCTCCAGCCGTTGTTTTTCCAATTGTAAGGAAACCAACATCAACTCTTGATCCTTTTCTTCCTTCATTTTCGTAATTCTCTTTTCCAAAAGGGCGATTTGCCGTTCATTCTCTTCTTTTTCTTCTCGCATACGTTGTTGCTGGCTAGCAATCGACGTCGCAAGGCTTCTTCCCTTCGAAGAGCGTTTTCCTGCGTATTTCTCCATCGCCGATAAAGGAGGAAGCAAATAAATAGGATTATGCCGATAATAAATGCGTACAGATAACGCTCCTGTCCCCTTTGCGATAGCATCAATTCTTTCCTATACAAGTCCTCACGAACCGGCCTTACATCATACCGGGAAGTGATCTGATAAATCGATTCTCTCGCTGACAGCGATCCGATAGAATCCCGTAACGCCTCGTATTTCTTGACTTCCTCCAGTATCCGGCCTTGTCCGGCCGTATCATTCAAGAGCTGATATTGGGCACGCGCTTTTCTCAAAAAAGACATGGCCTTGCCATATAATTCCTGCTCGCGTACAGCCTTCCTATCTGGTTATATAACCGTCCCCAAAATTCGTAATCCCAATTCCCTCCCTCATATTCCAACGCACGTAAATAGCATTCCAAAGCTAGGGACGGTTGATCCATATCCTCATAGACTTTCCCCCGGTAAAACCACGCTTTGGGAGGCCAGTAACAGCCTCGTGTCGTCCTATAATAATCCGTAGCGATAGAGATTATGGAATCCGTGTATGCCTCAATCCCGCCTCATCCCGTGATTCGGTCCATAACAGACAATAACGGGCTTTCTCTCGAAGCGATAATCCATTGATATCCGTCACTTTCTCTAATAACACCAAAGCGCTGTCCGGATGATGCGGAATCAATTTCTCTACCTGCCAGAACAGGTTGCCATGCTTGTCGCTCCTATACGAAAAAAGCACAAGAACCAAGATTGCGATCGTAAACAATAAGATCGTAAACTTGATCCCTATAGAAAAATGCCGTGCCCCATTCAAATCCTTACGCATATAGGCAAATGTATATAAATTATTCATAAGGAAAGCCTTTTCCTTCCGCATTATTTCATGTGTCGGGGCACATGCCCTGACCTCTCCCATTAATGCAGAAATATTTCTTTAATCGTTTGCGCGATATATGGATTTAGCATACCTTTGCGTG